>VNIU01000022.1_pt1 | contig 124838 bp, 137 predicted proteins | sample 7248601 | NCBI WGS metagenome assembly VNIU01 (sample SAMN12251564, study PRJNA551026) | human skin metagenome | isolation source: skin samples from healthy patients and patients infected with Netherton Syndrome | host: Homo sapiens | place: France:Paris
GCGCCGCCGGTGTGAAGAGCGGCGTCGTAAAGCGCGTTACGGCGGCGCACCCGCCAACCCAGCCAGGCGCAGGCACCCGCGCCGCCCACGAAGGCGCTGAGCTCCGCAATGGTCCACGGCAGCTCACTGCGCAAAACCACCAGAACCACCAGCACGAACGCCAAAAGGCTGCGCTGCCACGACAGCCGGGTGCGCTCCGGCTGCAGCCCTGGGTCATACATTTATGCCCCCGCGCCCACGAGCTGACCTACCAGGATCAGCACGCCGATAAGCAGCACCACCAACACGAGCAGAGGCATCGCGGCATTCGGCGGCAGGGGCTTTTGTTCACGCATCGCGCTTTCCGACGCCGCCCAATGCGCCCACGCCACCGCCGGCAAGACGATGGCGACCACCAGCATGATCACGGAGATGATAAGAGTCAGCGTGCCGTGAATCGGGAGGTCGAAAGCCTGCAGTGCAACGCCGCCTGCGATGAAAGCGAGCGAGGTACGAATCCATGCCAAGAACGTGCGCTCGTTGGCCATGCTGAAACGCGGATCGGGCTCTGTGCCTTTTTCATAGACAAAGCGTGGGAACCGGCCATTAGACTTTTCCATTGCTTTTTATATTTCCTTAACGCACTGCCTCTTGCCACCCGGCAGGGCGCTGCGCCTTAGGCAGCTTTTGCACCACCGCGGCATAAGATTCCTGGACGAGCTCCCGAACTAACTTGGGGTTTATCGAATCCCCGGGATACACGGTGTACCAATGCCGCTTATTCATGTGATACGCAGGGCCGATGTCGGCATAACCAGCCTGCAAAGCGGTGACATCCTCCGGCGGAGCTTTGAGAATGATGGCTTTCTTTCCACCGAAGGGCTTATTCGCAGGCATTGTGGTGGCCAGCATGAACCACTTTTTGCGCACCCGCCAGGCTCGCCAGCCTTCGACGAAGGGATAGGACTCGGCGTCAATGAGTTCTTCCGCCGCATCGCTCGCAGTAGAAATAAGCTCTTTTTCGTTCATACGCCGACCTAAAATCCATCGAATTGAAAACGATATTTCCCCAGCTTAATGCGTAGGACTATCGGACGTCCAAGGCGTGGGCTAAGGTGACTGCTACAGACCTAAGCTAAGCAAAAAATAAAGGGCCAGTCATGAACAAGATTTTCTTTCTGCTCGCCGTGGTTTTGTTAATCGCGGCCATCTACATGTTCTTTAAATCGCGCCAAGCCAAGGCGGCTAGCGCGCAGGAGACGGGTGATACCTTCTCCAAGGATTACTTCGCTGAGGCCAAAGGCCAAAACGAGTTCAATCCAGAAAATCTTGGTCCGGGTGCAATCATCCGTTACGGCGCCACCGACTACGTCGTCCGCGGCACCCTGACCCTAAATGAGGGCCCTTATTACTGGTACGAATACCTGCTCGACGGTGGAGATAACTCCTCCTGGCTGGGAGTCGAGGTCGATGAAGGCCAGCTCAATCTCACCTGGTGGACCTCCCGCAAGGGCGCCGGCGTCACGCCAGATCGCGGCACCGTGGAATTCGAGGGAGTTACATATAGTGAGGACGAGCGCGGCCATGCGCGCTACACCTCCACCGGCACCACCGGCCTGCCAGAGTCCGGCGAGATGCGCTACGTAGATTATTCCGCGGGTGAAAAGCTGCTGGGCTTTGAGGGCTGGGCCAACAATGACAGCTGGGAGGTATCCACCGGCCGCACCATGCTGCCGGGTGAGTTCACCGTGTACCCAGCTCCGAAGGCATAGGCCGCAGTGGAGGTTCTAGATTGCCCCAGCGCGGACGTCAGTGCCGCTGACTTGGGGCTGCGCTTAAACGGCCCGCGCCCGCAGGCGTTAAGCACGACCATGCTTCACGGTTCCGACAGCCTGCGGCTTGAGCTGGATATCATCGGCGCTTCGCATACTGCCAGCGTTTATCGCGGCGAGACGCTACTCTTCCGCGAGGAGATCTCCTGCCACTGTGAGGGTCCGCTGCCGCAGGCCTACGGTGAGATGATGGGTTACGAGCTGAAGACGGACGTCGCCAAGCATGGGGCGGATGGCTTCGCCGCAGAATTTCAACGGGTATCGGGCACAGATTGGCACTCTGCGCAATTTCCCGGGCAGGGTGATTACCACGTCACCGCCCTCAAGGGCACCGCACCCGAAGGCTGCGCAGGCTTCGAGTGGGAAACGGTGCATATGTACCCTGCAGAAGAAATAATCGTGAAGACTACAAGTAGGTGGGTTCCATGAACTATGACAAAGGCTGGAAATGGTCACTGGTCTTCGCCGTGCTTTTCGCAGTAATTGGCGGTCTGACTTCACCCGGCGTTACTGGCGCTCCCATCAGGTCAGGCACCTGTCAGGCAAACAATGTTCAGGCAGAGGCCAACCGCCTTGCAGCAGAGCATAAGCCGAAGGCGCGCCAATTCGATCCCGCAACGGGCACAGAGTACCTGCGCTACCGCAAGCAGATTGTCAAGGTCGAGCCCACTGGCCCGCAGAACTGTTCAGTGCGCGTGGAAAATCTCGATCACTTCCACGACGGCACCTATATCTTCTTAGGTCCCGGTTTTAGTCCCTCCTCCCCTTCCCGTTCTTCCGGCGGCTCCTCCGGCTCTTCCGGCGGCGTGAAATAGAAAGGCTTTAGTTCATGCTCGATTCAATCCTGGCCACCTTTGCTTATTTCGGTATTGCAGCGGTGCTGCTACTTGCCGGCTTCGTAGTTCTGGATCTGCTCACCCCGGGCAAGCTTTACCGCGCTGTCTTCGTTGATCATCACGTCAACGCTGCGGTCATCGCTTCCGCCCAGCAGATTGCCCTGGGAGCGGTGCTGGTTACCGCCATCGTGCACTCTTTTGACCTGCTAGAAACCGCTGTCTACGGCCTAGTCGGCATCGTGCTGCAGGCACTAGCGTTGGTCATTTTGGAGGCGCTTATCCCCGGCCGTTTCCGGGATCTGGTGGAAGATACCAAGCCCCGCGCGGGCGCCTTCTGCGCGAGCGTCATCCTCATCGTCGTTGGCGCAATTAATGCCGCATGCCTGACCTAAACGCTTCCCCCGCCGCAGATTCGCTGGTCCGCTCGCGCGCCTGGCGGGTAGCTCTGCTTATCTCCGTCTGTATCTGCGCAGCTTCGGGCTTGGTCTACGAGCTGGCCTTGCTGACGCTGTCCACGAGCCTCAACGGCGGCGGCATTGTAGAGACCTCGCTGATCGTGGCAGGTTACGTCGCATCCTTGGGCTTGGGCGCGTTGATGGCCAAGCCATTCTTGTCGTGGCCGGCGAGTTCTTTCCTCATCGTCGAAACTCTGCTCGGCCTGTGCGGCGGCGTGAGCGCCGTGGTGCTCTACATGGTCTTCGCGCTTGTGGGCCAGTCCACCCTCATTTTAGTCGTAGCGACGCTGCTCATTGGCATTTTGGTGGGTATGGAAGTGCCACTGCTTATGACGCTGATTCAGCGCGGACGTACCTCGAATGCTGAGGATTCCGGCTCGGTGGTGGCCAACCTCAACTTCGCGGATTACGTCGGCGGCCTGCTGGGCGGTTTGGCATGGCCATTTATCTTGCTGCCGTGGCTGGGCATGATTCGTGGCACCGCTGCGGCCGGCTTAGTCAACCTCATCGCCGCACTCGTGGTTGCGCTGCTTCTACTGCGCACGGTGCTCTCCGGCAAGCAGCTTCTAATGCATGTCCTCGCGCTGCTGGGCGCTATCGCCTTGCTGCTTACTCTCATCATCCGCAGCGAATCCATAGTGGTAACCGCCCGGCAATCGCTCTACGATGATCCTGTCATTTACGCCCATACCTCGGATTACCAGGACATCGTGGTGACCAAACGCGGCAAGGATTCGCGCCTCTATCTCAACGGCGGCCTGCAGTATTCCTCCCGCGACGAGTACCGCTACACCGAGTCCCTGGTCTATCCCGTACTGCCTGCCGAGCCAGGCGGGCGAGTGCTCGTCATCGGCGGCGGCGATGGTTTAGCCGCGCGCGAGCTGCTCAAGATGGACTTTAAAGTCACCCAGGTCGAGCTCGATCCCGAGGTGGTGAACGTGACCAACACGGTCCTGCGCGAGGACAACGGGGGCGCCATGGAAGATCCGCGCGTGCGGATCCTCAACGAGGACGCGTTTACCTGGTTGCGATCGGGTGGTGATCACACGCTTTACGACGCCGTCCTCATCGATCTACCCGACCCCGACTCCGCCGCCATGGCCCGCCTTTACTCGGAAGAGTTCTACTCCATGGCGCACAAGATGCTCGCTCCCGGCGGCAAGATGGTCGTGCAGGCAACCAGTGCCTTTAGTACTCCCGATGTGTTCTGGCGTATCGATTCCACACTGCGTTCCGCCGGCTGCCCCACCGTGCCTTATCACGTGCACGTGCCCACCTTTGGTGACTGGGGCTTTGTAGCCTGCGCGGAGGAAATCTCCGTGCCCAACTACGCTCCCCCGCTGCGCTACCTCGATGATGCGACTCTTGAGGCCGCGCAATCATTCGGCTTAGATAACCAGCCGCGCAACCTGCCGGCCTCCACGCTCGATCATCCTTATGTGGTCGATGACCTGCGCCGCGGATACCGCCAGGCAGGGGACTAAGAAGCCTAAGACCCAGCCTCGGAGAACTTCTCCAAGGCGATGGGGCTGCCAGCAATCACGATGAGATCCGTCGGGTTCAATTGCTGGCCTTTCTCAACAGGCATCCAGCAGCCATAGTTCTTGCGCACTGAGACCAGCTGCACGCGATGTTTTTCCCACGTTTTCTGCGGATCTAGTGGGGTTTGCACCAAGTGCGCGGGCGGGGTGAGCTTTGTAACGCCATAGTCCTCGGCGATTTCGGCGAAATCTTCGAACTTGCCGCCGAGCAAGTGCGCAATGCGGCGGCCAGTGTCGCGTTCTGGGCGGATGACGTGGTGTACGCCCAGCTGCAGCAGGATGCGTGCATGCGCGTCGGAGTCCGCCTTCGCCCAAATGTCCTTTACGCCGAGTTCCACCAGATTTGAGGCGGTCAAAATGGAGTCCTCAAGGTGCGAGCCGATGGCCAGCACCACGCGGTCCACCTCGTCGATGCCCAGCTGATGCAAGACCTCGGCGTCGGTTGTATCAGCTTGTACTACCTCGGTGAGAACCGGCGAATAATCGCGCACGAACTTCTCGCAATTGTCGATGCCAAGCACCTCAACGCCATGATCCATAAGTTCACGTGCCAGGGAAAAACCGAAGCGCCCCAAGCCGATAACCACCACTGCGGGGATGTCGATGGATTGATTTTCGCGGCGCAGCGCGCCGAAGATGTTAGCCAATGAACGGCCTTTCTACTGGGTAGCGATAGTGACGAGTTACCGTGCGCGCGGCCAAAGCGGCCACCAACGTGGTCGGCCCGACGCGGCCAAGATACATGATGAAGCACAAAATAATCTGGGAAGGCGCGGTCAGGCTGGCCGTAATTCCTGTGGACAGACCAACGGTAGCGAAAGCCGAGAGCACCTCGAAGGTGATCTGGTCGGTGGAGAATTGCGGGTTCAAAACCACCAGGCTTCCAACTCCGAACATCACCACTGCCGCACCGGCCACAGTCAGGGCGAGCGCCTGGCGCGTAATCGAATACGGCAAACGGCGCTTACCGATGGTGGTGTCCTCACGGCCCAGGAACTCCGCCGCCATCGCCGCAACGAGCACGCAGGTGGTGGTCACCTTCACGCCGCCGGCCGTACCGGCGGATCCGCCGCCGATGAACATCAAGATGTCCGAGGCCATCAAGGTAATGGAATGCACATGCCCGTAGTCGATGGCATTAAAGCCCGCGGTACGCGGCGAAGCACTCATGAAGAAGCTATTGAGCAGCTTGGTGCCAAACGGCATGTCCGCCAGCACGCCGGACCACTCGGCCACCAAGAAAAACGTCATGCCGCCGAAGAGCAAAATGGCAGTTCCCACCAGCGTCATCCGCGCGGTAATGGACATGTGGTGCACGCGCGGCGCACGCCCTCGCAGGGCGAGCTTGATCCGGCCGCGGATACGGCGCACTATCTCCGCCAACATGGGATAGCCCAAGCCACCCACGATGAGCGCAAAGGCCACCGGCAGCAGAATCCACGCATCGGTATTAAAACCAATCATATTGTCCGAGTAAGTACTAAAACCCGCGTTGTTAAATGCCGAAATCGCGTGGAAGACACCCTCCCACATCGCGCGCAGTACTGGGACGCCATGTGCGAAATGCAGGCGTAGGGCCAAGAGGACAGCAACTGCAGCCTCGCAAACGAGGGTGACGAGAAAGGTAAGCAAGAGGGTACGGCGAATGCCGCCGGCTACGGGGCGGCCCTCGGCGGCCGTCGAGCGCCGCGCCTTCAAGCTGATGCGTCCGGTTAAAAGCATGCCGGACAAGGAAGCAAGCGACATGATTCCCAAGCCGCCGAGCTGGATGAGGGTGATAATTACCACTTGGCCGAAGGGAGTCCAGTACGTGCCGGTATCTTCAACGATAAGACCGGTCAGAGAGACAGCGGAAGTCGCTGTGAAGAAAGCGTGCAAGGGAGGCGTCCACTGCGATCCTTCGGTAGAAAAAGGCAGCATCAGCAGGAATGCCCCCAGCATGATGAGCAGAAAAAAGCCCAAAGCTGTCACGCGTGCAGGGCCAAAGATGCGGCTTCGGTTCTGCAAAGATCTTCGTTTCACAAATAGGGATAATAGACCTGTTAGGGCGATTTACCATTTTATAAGTGAGTCATTTTTCTTGAAGGCTCGGCACATCGCGGGTACACAGGGGACATGAGTACTTTTGCACTTGAGAACCCAAACACTGGCGTCTCCGAGGAGACCTTCGACCGCATCAATGACTCTGACCGTGACGCGATCCTGGACCGCTCCACGGAAGCCTTCAAGAGCTGGTCCCGCACCTCAATCGAGGAGCGTGCAGCCATCCTCTTCCGCACTGCAGATCTCTATGAAGAAAATGCAGACAAGCTAGCCGAGCACATCGGCCGTGAGATGGGTAAGCTCACGCGCTGGGCAAAGGGCGAGATTCAAATCGTCGCTGACATCTACCGCTGGTACGCCGAGCACGCTCACGAGCTGCTCGCGCCCGAGTACTTGGCGGCCCAGGGCGCGCAAAAGACTGTTGTTCAAAAGGAGCCGCTCGGCCCGCTGCTGGGCGTTATGCCATGGAACTTCCCGTACTACCAGGTTGCCCGCTTCGCGGCGCCGAACCTTTTGCTGGGTAACACCATCGTGCTCAAGCACGCTTCCATCTGCCCGCTGTCTTCCCAGGCCTGCCAGGATCTCCTGGAAGAGGCAGGTCTGCCGAAGGACGCTTTCATCAACATCTACGCTTCCGGCTCCCAGATGGATGCCTTCGTGGCGGACAAGCGCATCAAGGGCGTTTCCCTCACCGGCTCTGAAGCAGCCGGCGCTGCGGTGGCAAAGACCGCGGGTGAGAACTACAAGAAGTCCGTGCTGGAGCTCGGCGGCAACGACCCATTCATCATCATCGATGACAAGAAGCTCGAGTGGACCCTCGATCAGTTCGTACCTATCCGCATGTACAACACCGGTCAGGCCTGCAACGCCCCAAAGCGCCTGATTGTGTTGGAGGATTTCTACGATCGCACCCTCGATTACCTGGTGGAGAAGATCGGCAACCTCAAGGTCGGCCCATACGACGACAAGAATGCCGACATCGGCCCACTGTCCTCCATCGGTGCCCGCGACGAAATCATCGAGCGCCTCGACAAGGCTGTTGCCGATGGCACCGCCACCGTCCGTGTGGGTGGCAAGAAGGTAGACCGCGACGGCGCCTACATGGAGCCAACGCTGCTTAGCGACGTCGATCCTTCCGCCGAGATCGCCTGCAACGAGATCTTCGGCCCAGTCGCAGTCATCTACAAGGCAAAGGACATCGACGAGGCCATCGCGATTGCCAACAACTCTGACTATGGCCTCTCCAGCTCCGTGTGGGGTTCCGACCTCGACAAGGCCTTCGAGGTGGCGCAGCAGCTTAACGACGGCATGACCTTCGTCAACGAGGCTTCCGTCACCGCTGCCGGCCTCCCGTTCGGCGGCATTAACCGCTCCGGCTATGGCCGCGAGCTCGAGCGCTGGGGCGTGGGTGAGTTCGTCAACGAGCACCTCTACCGCGTCAGCGGCCAGGACGACGCGGGCCTCTCCCCGGCGATGTAAGTACACGAGCCCGCTCTTCCGGAGCCGCACCCCCCGTCCTGCCAGCTCATCACTGGTGGGGCGGGGCTTCGTCTTTTACTGTGTCCACACATGGTGAGGTCACCATCTAGCAGCAACCACGGTGCAGCACAAGGACGCCCCTAAGACCGATAAAGAGTCCAAGCGCAGCATCCCACGCAAAACATGCAAACGCTCCCGGAGGCAGTGCGATTGAACTAGCCTGCGGGAGCGTTTGAAGGTTTTAGAAGCTCTTACTTCTGCAGACCTTCAGCGATTGCCTCGAAGATGCCGCCGAGGATTTCGAGAACGGTGGATGCGATTTCCATGATGGAGTCCTAACTGTAAAAGGGTCATTAACAAGTGGATTTGGGCTGTGCCTGAATCCAGTTAGGACCATACTTCCGTTAGCGTAGGTTAGCTAGCCCTAACCACGCTTGGACCACCGGAAATGGCCCAAATTTAGCTTTATATTCAGGCGAAATATACTTTGGTATCCTCCTTCGCGCGTGCCCAATGCACGAGGTTTTAATTGAGCTCAATGATGGTACAAATAAAGTGTGCATAAATAAGAGTTTTAACTATGAAAGTAGATGCCTATGGCTATTTTCCAGGTCGGCGATCCAGCATCGATGAGCACCGCTGACACCGATAGCCGCATTGCGACGTTGATCGTTGATGACGATCCCCTCGTACGCTCGTCGCTGAAGACCTACTTCTCATACACTGCCGACATTCACGTCGTCGCCGAGGCCAGCACCGGCGTCGAAGCCCTTTCGCTTCTCGACCAAATCGACATCGATGTCATCATCGCCGATATTCACATGCCCGAGATGGACGGAATAACGCTCTTGCGCGAGGCCAAGAAGCGGCCCACCCCACCAGCATTCGTAGCAATAACCGCTTTAGACACTGACAAAACAATGATCGAGGTCTTAACCAACGGAGGGGCCGGCTACGTTGTAAAAAGCAGCAAGCCAGCCACAATGTATGCCGCTGTGCGCGAGGCGGTAAACGGTGGCACAGCCGTATCGCCGCACGCACTAACCCGCCTGGTTGACTACCTTCCCCAATCCGATTCCCATACAGAGGGCGATAACGACAAAGAATCCAGCGTTATCGAGTTCAATGAGAAGTACGCCTTACTCACCGATACTGAGAAGCAAATCTTGAGCCACATCTGCGAAGGGCGCTCAAACGCAGAGATCGCCAAGTCGATGCACTACGCACAATCGACCGTTAAGAAGCAGATTTCCCACCTAATGTCCGTCTTCGCGGTGAGCTCCAGGCTCAGCTTGGCAATAACCGCACTGCCCCACATCGGGGTCTAAGTAAAAAGTCTCGAGACAGCGAGTAAACGATGTCTCGAGACTTCTCAAGTGGCGGAGACGAGAGGATTTGAACCTCCGGACCTGCGCAAGCAAGTCAACTCCTTAGCAGGGAGCCCCATTCGGCCGCTCTGGCACGTCTCCAGCGATTCGCAATGAATCTTCGCTTACTTTACCCGAGCCCCTCCACGCGTGCCAAACAGCCCCCTCACTACCGTCTAACTGCTTAGGTTTTAGCGGCGATTAAGCGCCGCATGCAGCTTCAATGCCACATACAAAGCGGCACAGCGCCAGCCATCTTCGAGGGCAGCCGAGCCCAGAATCTCACGGACGCGGTCTAGGCGATAATGCAAAGTAGCACGGTGAATATAGAGTGCGGCGGCTGTGTCATTGACGTTGCGGGAATACTCGAAATAACAAAGCAGACTTTCCCAGTAGCTTTTGCGCTCGGCGTCTAAAAGCAGTGCGGCATCGGGGCTCAGCGCGCGCACGGTAGCCGGACTCAGATCCCATCCCAACAGCGCGCGCCAGGCGCCAGCCGCAGCCCAGTCCATCGCAGGTTGCCCGGTTAGCCGCGCCACGTCGGCCATGAAACGAGCCCGACGCGCAGTGGGAGCACTGCCCCGCGCACCAATCTGCGTTCCCGCCGTAAGGGCCGCGGAAGCAACCTCCTCAATCAGCGTTTTCGTGTCTTGCTCGTCGCGCGGGGATTCCACAATGATGAGCGAATCATGCAAGTCCAGGGCCAGAAACGGACGCCGCCGCAGCGGACGGGCGAGTTCCATCGTCAGCTGGACTAAATCACCGTCTACGTCGATACGGTGAATGAGCACTTCCCCATCACGCGGCAAAAGGTCGCGCTCGCGGGCTATAGCCAGCGCACTTTCATCACCCGCAACGATGTCACGGGTTAAGTCACCAAGCTGCTGCGCACGAGTGGCCAGGTAAGCATCGCGCTCGTCTACCAACTTGGTCAGCGTGCTCAGTTGCGGGGAAACGGAGGCAAGAGCGGCGTCGGAAAGCGCGTGCTCATCAATGATCCACACGTGCCCTACCAGGTCAGGACCGTGGCGCAACGGAATAACCACGCGCGGGAGCATGTCATATTCCGCATTCGCCGGCAGGCGCACCGGGGCAGAAGATTCCTGAATGCCATAACTGAGCATCCACGGGATCGGCTCCGGCGGCGGGGTGCGCTCCAGAATCGAGGCCACGCGGTGACTATCCACGGCGCCCAACTGCGCGCTTGCCGCAATCACGTTGATAGAGGGAGTGGTTACCTCCACCGAGCATTGCAACTGCCGCGCGATGTCATCGGCTAACTCTTGAATCCGTGCCAGGTTCGGCGCCGTCAGTTTCGACATATGTCAAAGATAGTTCTCTATTTTGACTAATGACAACAAAAATGTGACCTACGATAATCGAAAAAGCACGTTTTATCGCTATCAAAAGAAAGGACTCGCAATGCAGACTACTGTCGGCGAATTTATCCTTGATCGCTTGAAGGCCATCGGCATCACCGAAATCATCGGTGTCCCGGGCGATTTCAACTTGAGCTTCCTCGAGCAGATCGACGAAGACAAGGACATCCGTTTCGTCGGCGCCTGCAATGAGCTGAACGCGGCCTATGCCGCTGATGGCTACGCCCGCCAGCGCGGCGTCGGCTGTCTGCTCACCACCTACGGCGTGGGCGAGCTTTCTGCGCTCAACGGCATCGCGGGTGCTCGCGCGGAGCACGTTCCGATGGTCTCCATCGCTGGCGCACCGCCGCAGTACGCCACCGAGTTCGGTTGGAACCTGCACCACTCGCTTGCCGACGGCGACTTTGCCAACATGCTCGACGCCATCGCACCGTTTACCGAGGTAGCCACCCGCGTTTCCCCGATGAACGTGGTCGAGGAATTCGACCGCGCCCTGCACACCTGCCTGCGCGAGAAGCGCCCGGTGCACATCCAGATCCCTTCCGATATCACGCACCTGACCATCGAGGTCCCGGATACCCCGTTCAGCACCGAGCTGGCTACCTCCGACCAGGAGCGCCTCAACGCCGCCGCCGATCGGGTGATCGAGGCGCTGGCTGCGGCCAAGGATCCCATCTTCCTGATCGACCAAGACACCGATCGCCACGGTTTTACCGAGAAGTTCCGCGCCATCATCGACAAAGCCCAGCTGCCGTACTCCCAGCTTTCTTCCGGCAAGGCCATCCTGTCCGAGCGCGACCCGCTGTTCATCGGCACCTACAACGGCGCCGCTTCCGCCCCGGGCGTACAGGAGCGCATCGAAAACTCCGACTTCCTGGTCACCACCAACCCACGCTTCATCGAGGTCAACTCCGGTTCCTTCACCCACGATCTGGATAAGGCGCACGTGTTTAACTTCGGCGATCAGCACCTCAACGCTGACGGCGAGTACTTCGTGGGCATCAATACACTGGAGCTTCTCGACGTCCTCGTCGAGCGCATCCCAGCCAAGGAAGCCGCCGCGGGCGAGAAGTTTGAGCTGCTGGCCTTCGAGCCAGACGAGTCAGCACCGCTGACCCAGGAGCGCATCTGGAACCAGATGGTTCACTTCCTCAAGGAAGACGACGTGGTCATCGCCGAGGCTGGTACTTCCAACATCGGCCTGGGCCCGCTGCGTATGCCGGAGGGCGTGCAGTACATCAACTCCACCATCTGGGGCTCCATCGGTTTTACCCTGCCTGCCGTGCTCGGATCCCAACTGGCTAACCCGGAGCGCCGCCACGTGCTCTTCATTGGCGATGGTTCCTTCCAGCTAACAGCCCAGGAGCTTTCTACCATCCTGCGCCAGGAGCTCAAGCCCATCATCGTGCTGGTCAACAACGATGGCTACACCATTGAGCGCTACATCCTGGGCATGGAGCAGGAGTACAACGCCATCCAGAACTGGAACTACAACGAGCTGCCGAAGGTCTTCAAGGCAGATACCACCATGGAGTCTTATGCAGCGAAGACCGAGGGCGAGCTGGCTAAGGCGCTCGCGGACATTTCTGAGCACCCGGAGCGCGGCGCCTTCCTTGAGGTTCAGCTCGACGCATTTGATGCACCGAAGGGCCTGCAGGCGTTCGGCCCGCTCACGGCCGAGTTTGACTACGGCCCTCGCGGTCCGCGCAACCCGGAAACCTCTTCCCAGGGCTAAGGTGGTTGCCATGATTCGATCCGATCTTTCCTCCCTGCCCGTCTATGTTCCTGGTGCCCGCAACGAGACTGCTTTGAAGCTGTCTTCCAATGAGGCCACCCAGCCTCCGCTTCCGGAGGCGCTCAAGGCCATGGAGGCCGCGGCTGGCGACGCCAATCGTTACCCAGACATGGGCGTCGTCGAGCTGCGCACTGCACTCGCAGAGCACCTTGGTATGACCCTCGATGAGGTGGCCGTGGGAACGGGTTCTTCTGCCATCTGCCAGCAGCTGGTACAAATCACCTGCCAGCCTGGCGATGAAGTGGTTTTCCCGTGGCGTTCCTTCGAGGCCTATCCAATCTTCGCCCACGTGGTTGGCGCGACGCCGGTTCCGGTCCCACTGAATGAGGAGCACCGCGTGGACTTGCCAGCGATGGCCAAGACCGTGACGGAAAAGACCAAGGTTATCTTCGTGTGCAATCCGAATAACCCCACCGGTTCGATTATCACTCGCGAAGAATTCGACGAGTTCCTAGCGGCCGTGCCGGATGACATCATCGTGGCATTGGACGAGGCTTACATCGAGTACAACCGCAACGACTCCCTGCCGCTGGCCACCGAGTACGTCAAGACGCACCGCAACGTCGTGGGCCTGCGCACTTTCTCCAAGGCCTACGGCCTAGCCGGAGTGCGCGTGGGATATGCCTTCGGCGACAAAGAGATCATTGAGGCGTTGAACAAGGTAGCCATCCCGTTCTCCGTGAACACGGTGGCTCAGGTAGGCGCCCTACATTCGCTGGCAGCGCAGGATTCCCTGCGTGAGCGCACCGATGAGACGGTTCGCCAGCGCGAGCGCGTCACCGAATACTTTGCCAAGTTCGGCGTCCCTGCTTCCGAGACCAACCACATCTGGTTCCCGGCAGCAAACATCACCGAGCTGGGCACCCCACAAGAAGTCGCTGCCAAGCTCGCTGAAAACGGCGTGCTGGTTCGCGCCTTCGACGAAGGCGTACGCATCTCCATCACCACCGTCGAGGAGACCGATGTACTCCTCAAGGCGTGGGAGGCTGCTTTCGGCGCCTAAAAACGGCAAAGCGGGTAAAAGATCACAAAAGGGGTTGCCACCAAAGCAGCACCCCCTTTTAGCGAAGCGATATATCGCAAGCCGCGATATACTCCTATTCCTCGTCGTATTCGTAAGGCATCTTGTGCTTATCCGGATGCGGGACAACCATAAGCGCCATCAGCAGGCCAGCTCGGTCCTTTTCAATGATGAATCGGCTCAATGCCGCTGCGTCCGCGTCCCTAGGCAGTGGGTTGCCACCAAAGTTTGTTCCAATCTCACTTGATGAAGGGCTTGCAGCGTCATATATAGCAAGGTCATCAAAGCTCATGACTTTTTCAATGACATCCTGAAGCTGCTCACTAGTCAGTGCGTCGTCATCGTAGCCGGTATCTTGGACGATGTAGACAAGATTGACCCAATCATCATCGGCTCTGAACCAATCAATGACAGCGTCGTAGACTTCATCGGCAGTGAGAATCTTGCGCGGTTTATCGGGCAACATGGACCTTATAGCTTTCGGCTCCCGGATACAGTATTCAAATCAACTGTATAGCCTCCTGACTTAGATGAAGCCCTGAAAGTAGCGGTGGTTCCATCTCTCGGCAGTGGGAAATAGTTATCACTTACAATCTTGGGACTTGGCCCTGGCTTTCCCATCTATCCAAACGGAACAAGCCGAAGGCACCTCAAACGGGAATCATTGATGAATGAAACACGTAAACTTAGCGTTCTTCATTTCACTACCTGTGCTAAGCGTGTTTTTCCCCTTCGCTTCTCTTTTTCACAGGTATAGCAACCGAAAGAGCGATGCCTAGCAAGGCTATGGGAATCCCAAGATTGGTAAGCTTATTTTCCCAATATAGGCCCGCTACGCACAACAAAACCCCTGCAATGAGAACGACAAGGGTAAAAGCTTTAAGCAATTTCATTTCCGCATCGTCCTTACAATTTTCGTCGTCAACTGAGCTTAAGAATCGCCCTTTAGACTAACAATTCTTTTCCCACCAATGAGTCCTGTTTCTAAATCGGGTACTTTCGTATACTCTTCTCGGATTTTGTGGTTTGACCAGAACATGAAGGTGAAAATGGACGTGTTCCATGAAAGCATCCACATCACAGTCTATTGTCGGACGTAAATGCCCTGAGGACCGATACAAGACACTAGACCAGCAGCCCTACCCGCCTGCAAAAGGCGGCAACACGTCAACACGCGTCGCACCCGTGAGGGAGGCGGCGCGTTCGGCGTTTTTGCCATCCACCAGGAAGGTGCAGCGGTCTAGCACCTCGCCCAAGCTCATGCCGGCCTCGGTGGTGCCACTGTGCTCTGCGGCCACGGTGTCCAGCAGCTCACCGAGCGTTGCAGGAGCTGCAATCTGTTCGTGGCTTACGCCTGCCGCTGCGCGGGCGGCGGCGAAATAGTGAATTTCAACCATGTCTGCCACTATGCCAGTTTTTGCATTGAAAGTGCCGTTAAAATTGAAGAGGTTAACCAGACACATAAGGAGAGGCACGCCAGCATGCGCAGTTACGAAGAACACCTAGCAGCTATCCGTGGGGCACTACCTGCGCCGACGGTGGTGACGCGCTCACTGCTGGAGGTCAATGGCTTGATCCTCGCGCGCACCATCGCCGCGGCCTATGACATGCCGCGCTTTAATAACTCGCAGATGGACGGCTACGCCATCACCACGACGGAAGGCGGCACCTTCACCGTCGGCCAGACGGTAGCTGCCGGTGCTGTGCCCAGCGCGGCACAGGATGGCATCGCGACCCCAATCATGACTGGCGCCAAGGTTCCAGAGGGCACCGTGACCATCGTCCCGGTGGAGCAATGCGAGCCACCGCAGTTCCCGCGCGAGGGTGAAAAGGTCACCATCCCGGCGGCCCCAGCGGGCCAGTTCATCCGCGAGGCCGGATCCGACATCGCGGCCGGCAAGGTGCTGGTGGAGGAAGGCACGCGGCTGACCCCAGCCATCATCGGCACGCTGGCCTCCCAAGGCATCACTGAAGTCGAGGTCTATGCCCCGGCACGCATCGTGGTCGCCACGGGTGGCGCGGAGATCGGCGGCCAAGGTGCGGCCAGCATCCCCGATGCGAATGCGCCGATGATCGCTGCTCTCTGCCGCGAGTACGGCATTGAGGTCGTCGCCTTTGTACGCACCAACGATGACCCAGGCATCCTGCGCTCCGATCTGGAAGGCGTGGTTCGCGTTTACCAGCCCGACGCCATCGTCACCTCCGGCGGCGTATCCCACGGCAAGTTCGAAGTCGTGCGCCAAGTCTTCGAAGAAGACGGCTGGTTCGGCCACGTGGCACAGCAGCCCGGCGGACCGCAGGGACTGTCCAAGCTAAGCAGCGTCCCGGTTATCTGCCTGCCCGGCAACCCCGTCTCCACGCTGGTCAGCTTCCGCATCTACGTAGGCCCCACACTGGGTCGCGCCAAAACAGCCCACACCGCGCAGGTCACCGTTCCGGTCACCGGCTTGGAAAGTCGTGACCAGTTCCGTCGCGGCATCATCGACTATGAAAACGGTATCGCCACGGCCGAGCTCTTTGCTGGCACTGGTTCGCACCTGATTTCGCAGGCCATGAGCGCCAACGCCCTCATCCGCATCCCGGCCGGCGCACAGCTGCAGCCGGGCGATGTCGTTGAGGTTATCCCGTTCTAATGGCGCGACGTGCAGTAGTAGTGGTTGCCTCCACCCGCGCGGCAGCGGGCATCTACGAAGATCGTTCCGGGCCCATCGCGGTGGATTTTCTGCGGCGGATGGGCTTTGATACTCCGGATGCGCTCGTGGTACCCGATGCCGAAATCGCCGAGGCCCTCGATAAGGTCTTCGCCGCCCAGCCCAGCGTCATTTTAACTTCCGGAGGCACGGGCATTTCGCCTGACGACGCCACGGTGGAGGCCGTCTCCTCGCATCTGGCACGGGAGCTGCCGGGGATAGCGCATGCTTTTTACGCGGCGTCGGCAAGCGTGCCCACTGCCGCGCTCTCGCGTACCGTCGCCGGCGTCAACGCACACACCTTCGCCATGGCGCTGCCCGGTTCCACGGGCGGGGTGAAGGATGGTTGTAAGGTTTTGGAGCCTTTGCTACCGCACATCGTCGATCAATTGGAAGGAAGGCATGAGCACTGATCCCGCCTTTGTTAGCGCCGATACCGGAAAGGTAATCGGGGCGATGATGACGAGCTCGCCCATTGAAAAGCCTGATATTTCCACCCCGGCGATGGGTGCCGTGGTCACCTTCGACGGCATCGTGCGCAACCATGATGGCGGGCGCGGCGGCGTGGAGCTTTTGCGCTATACCGCGCACCCCACTGCCGAATCCGAGATCTCCCGCGTGGCGCAAGAAGTCATCGCCGCGCATCCGAATACCCGCCTGTGGTGCGCACACCGCACCGGTGATCTGCGCGTGGGCGAGGCAGCATTCATGGTGATCGCTGCCGCGGCCCACCGCGGGGATGCTTTCGCGGCTGCGGAAGAGTGCGCCGACCGCGTGAAGGCGGAGGTGCCGATTTGGAAAGAGCAGCGTTACGCGGATGGTTTTAGCAACTGGGTGGGCTTGGAATGAGTAATCGCTACGCACGCCAGGAGGCCCTGTGGGGTACAGAGGGCCAGGCCAAGCTAACTAATGCAACGGTGGCGGTCATCGGTGCCGGCGGGCTTGGCTCGCCTGCCCTGCTTTACCTCGCGGGCGCAGGTGTGGGGCGCATCCTGCTTTTCGACGACGACGTGGTCTCCCTATCCAATCTGCAACGCCAAGTCATCCACGGCATGGACGATATTGGTGGGCCGAAGACTGCGTCGGCCGCGGAGACGATCCATCAACTCAATCCGGAGGTACAGGTACTGCAGTACCCGCGCCTCAGCTCCGCCACGGCGCTTGCGCACTTGGCTGAAGCCGACGTCCTCTTAGACGGCACCGATAATTTTGAAGCCCGCTACCTGTGCTCTTGGGCGTGCCACGAGCTGGGTATTCCGCACGTGTGGGCGTCGATTTTAGGATTCGATGCGCAGCTTTCCGTCTTCTGGTCTGGGCACGGTCCGGTCTACGAGGACGTCTTTCCCACGGCACCTGCCCCTGGCTCGGTGCCTTCGTGCTCCCAAGCCGGCGTGCTGGGCCCCGTGGTGGGCACGGTGGGCTCCGCCATGGCGTTGGAGGCCCTTAAGTACCTCACGGGTATGGGCACGCTGCTTACTGGGAAGATTGGTTACTTCGATGCGCTGACCTGCACCTGGGAGTACATTCCGGTGGTTGCCAGCGGCGCAACGCCCACGCAGCCTGCCGACGCCCCCGAAGTACGCACCATCCCCTCCGGCTACCGCATCATCGATGTGCGCACCGAGGAAGAACGCGCGGAGCATTCCATCCCCGGCTCCGAGCACTTCCTCCTGGACCGCATCCTGGCGGGTGAGAATCCCCGGCTCGGCCACGACGAACCCGCCGTCATCCACTGCGCCGGCGGCATCCGCTCCGCCCAAGCCGTAGCCGCACTACGCGAGCGCGGCTACACGCAGGTCTACTCCCTGCGCGGCGGCATCAATGCCTGGCTGGAGCAGAATACCGCGTAGGCGCCCCATATTAAGGAAACTGAAAGCAGCCCACGGTTCATGTACCTCTGTGTGTATTTAGCGTGCCTGAATCACCAGGTTTCTGGCCGCTATTTACATATATCGGTACATGAAACCACGCCTGGCAATGCGAAGGGCGTTTGAAGGAAACAAAAATCTCGAGACACCATCCAAAGGAACGATGTCTCGAGACTTCACACGGCGGAGACGGCGGGATTTGAACCCGCGGTGGTTTGACCCACGCTGGTTTTCAAGACCAGTGCATTCGGCCGCTCTGCCACGTCTCCTTGTCTTGCGACCCACTAAGCCTACTAAACCTAGCGATGCAGATCATATTCGGCCTCGGAGTTTTCGTTAAGCTGGGTGGGCATGAAAGCTATCGTGCAGACCGACCCTAAAGATCCCGGCGCGCTGGAGCTAGGCGTCGTCGAAAAGCCGCTGCTCCACCCCGGAGAAGTTCTAGTAAAGGTCCATGCTGCGGGTGTGAACCGCGCTGACCTCTTGCAAGCGCGCGGACACTATCCGCCACCAGCAGGCGCTTCCGAGACCATCGGCCTGGAGGTGGCCGGTGAAATCGTGGATGCAAATGGCACCGAGTGGAAAGAAGGCACCCAGGTTGGCGCGCTGCTTGCCGGCGGTGGTTACGCCGAATATGTCGCGGTACCAGCGGGCCAGCTGCTGTCCATTCCGAAGGGCTTTTCGCTTACCGATACCGCCTCAGTCATCGAGGTGGCCTGCACCGTATGGTCCAACCTCGCCATGGAAGCGAACCTGCACGCTGGGCAAACCATTCTCATTCATGGTGGTGCGGGCGGCATCGGCTTGTTCGCCATCCAGGTGGCCAAGGCGCTGGGCGCTACTGTTGCGGTGACGGCCGGCTCCGCGGAGAAGCTGGAGACCTGCAAGCACTATGGCGCAGACATCCTTATTAATTACAAGGAACAAGACTTCGCAGAAGAGTTGAAGAACCAATGCGACGTCATCTTGGACATCATCGGCGCGAAGTACCTCAAACAGAACCTGAAGGCGCTGGCTACCGACGGCCACATGGTCACCATCGGCTTGCAAGGCGGCACGAAGGAAGAGCTCAACATGGGCATCGTCCTAGCAAAGCGCCTCACCTTGCAGGGCACGACGCTGCGCTCCCGCAGCATTGAGGACAAAGCCGCAATCGTGGCAGACACCGTCGCCAACGTGTGGCCATGGCTGGAAGATGGCACGGTAAAGCACCATCTCCACGGCACTTACCCGCTGGCCGAGGCCGCCGCTGCGCACGAAGCACTAAACTCCGGCGCCGTCACCGGCAAGTTGGTGCTGACGGTGTCTTAAACGTCTTGGGTCTAAGCTACTGGCTTAGGCCAAAGACGCCACCACGCGCGTGAGGTGTTCAATATCGTGGCGGGTGTTGAACGGGCCCAAGGCCACGGTAACGGCGCCGCCGATTTCGTCGGCGCCCATCTCCGTAAGAAGCGGAGTGCGCAGCGCCAACGTCGTGACCAGGCCGTTATCGATGAGGCGGCGGTGCACCGTCTCTGCCGGTACGTTCTGCACCGCGAAGGTAAGCCGCGGCAGGCGATCCTTTGAAGCGCCGGCGGCAGCCTCACCCGTCACGCCCAAGATGTGGACGGCCGGCAAGGTCTCCAAGTAGGCGTACATGTCATTGGTCAGATCGCCCAAGTACTCATTCAGCGCCTCCATCGACTTATGCACGCGCACGCGGCGCGAACCAGCCTCACCGCCAGCCAACGCTGCTAAGTGATCAACTAGAGGGCCAACGCCACCGGCCAGGCCGGTAGATACTGGGGTCTCTAGTTTTTCCGCAGAATTAGAAGCCTTCACCGGGCTATGCGCATCGACGCGGCGGAACATCGCTTCATCACGGAATACCAGGGCCGCTAACTGCGGGCCGCCGAGCATTCCGATATCAATGCCGATGATGTCCGCGCCGAGTTCATCAAAGTCCAGGGGGCGATAAGGCGCGAGCGCGGAGACGTCGACAAGCGTCCACGCGCGCGAGCGCGAACGAATTTTCTCAATGATCTCAGCCGTGGGTGTTACTGTGCCCAAAAGCTCATGCGCTGCGGAGAAGGAGACCAGGCGCGTCGAGCCGTCGACAAGCTCAGCGTACTGGAAAGCCGGCAGCTCACCCGTGCCCAGATCCGGCTGTGCCCAACGCACTTCCGCATCAAGCTCCGACAACGCGGAGTACAGCGCCGGCGGATCCAACTTGGACAGAACCACCGAAGAATTATGACGCAACATCGGGCGCAGGCTGCGCGCCAAGGTCTGGTACAAAGCTGGCAGCGAAGGGCCTAAGACCACGCGGCTGGCCTTCGAGCCCACGAGATCCGCAATCGCCATGCGCGCGGCGTCGTAATGCGCAGAGCCCTCCAACCGGCCCGGCGCGCTATTCGCGGAATGCGCTCCCGTGGCATCTTCCTGCGGGGCTACTGCTGGGGACATACGGAACGAGCGAGCTACGCCGGCCGCTACTCGTTCAGAGATCTGCGGCGCAGCATTCGCGTTGAGGTAGGTCCACCCGTCCGATAGGCCAGTGTAAAGACCTCGCACACTGGCGACGTCATACCGTGCTGGCAAGCCTAATGGCATGTATAAAACCTTCCTCTACGCCTTTCATTGGTACCCAAACGCAACGTTTGTAGGGGCCGCTGTGGGGCAGTCGACTCCCTACTCTATACGGCTTTGGGTTTGGTTTCCTAAAAAGGAATTTTTGCAGGTTACAGCCATTCCCCCAGTACAGACGGCGTGTAGATACCCGTTTGTCCAGCACGCGCGCTAGGGTGTTTTGACGTGCAAGATAACAACCAACTGCGCGCCGACATCGCCCGCATGACCTCCACCCCGGAGGAAAGCGCGGTACCGGCCTCCCAGTCCATGACCATGAAGTCGGCTTTTGCCGATCTTATCCAAGGCGCCAAACAGCGCGAATTGTGGTTCATGCTGGGCATTCAGGACATCAAGCAACGCTACCGCCGCTCGGTTCTAGGACCTTTCTGGATCACCATCGCCACCGGTGTGATGGCAGCAGCACTGGGCCTTTTGTACTCCATGCTCTTCCAGATCCCAGTCGCGGAGTTCCTGCCTCACGTCACCGTGGGCCTTATCATGTGGAACTTCATCTCGGGCGCAATCAAGGAAGGCTCCACCGTCTTCATTGACAACGAGGGCCTCATCAAACAGCTCCCGGCTCCCCTATCGGTGCACGTCTACCGCCTGGTGTGGCGCCAAACGCTATTCTTGGGCCACAACCTCATCATCTGGCTGCTGCTCATCCTTATCTTCCCGCGTCACCTGGGTTGGGAGTTCTTCCTCTTCATCCCGGCACTTGGCCTCCTACTGGTCAACGGCGTGTGGGTAGCAATGTTCTTCGGCATCGTGGCAACCCGCTATCGCGACATTGCGCCACTGCTCGAGGCACTCACGCAGCTGCTGTTCTACGTCACGCCGATTGTCTGGATGACCAACACTTTGAAGGAGCAAGGCGGTGCCGTGGGCAACCGCGCTCGCATCGCAGAGATCAACCCGCTGTATCACTACATGGAGATCGTGCGTGCCCCCATGATCGGTGAGCCCGTCGCGGGCTACCACTGGCTTATCGTCATCGCGTGTACCGTCGTGGGCCTCCTCGTCGCCGGCCTAGCCATGCGCCAATGGCGTTTCCGCGTGAGCTACTGGGTATAGCGCAAGCTGCACGAAAGGATCTTCAACAATGGTTTCTATCGATACTTATAACGCTTGCGTGGACTTTCCCATCTTTGATGCCAAGTCCCGCTCCTTAAAGAAGGCTGTACTTTCCTCAGCCGGCGGTGCGATTGGCCAAAACTCCGACAAAACCGTCGTGGTTGAGGCCCTCAAAGACATCAACCTTCACCTCCGTGAAGGTGACCGCGTAGGTCTCGTGGGCCACAACGGCGCCGGCAAGTCCACGCTGCTGCGTCTGCTTTCTGGCATCTACGAGCCCACGCGCGGCACTGCCGACGTTCGCGGCCGCGTCGCCCCCGTCTTCGACTTGGGCGTGGGCATGGACCCAGAGGTCTCCGGCTACGACAACATCATCATCCGCGGCCTATTCTTGGGCCAGACCATCAAGCAGATGAAAAACAAGATGGATGAGATCGCCGAGTTCTCTGAACTGGGTGACTACCTCGCCATGCCGCTGCGCACCTACTCCACCGGTATGCGCGTACGCTTGGCGCTCGGCGTGGTTACCTCCATCGAACCGGAAATCCTGCTGCTCGATGAGGGCATCGGCGCAGTCGACGCCGCCTTCATGGCCAAGGCCCGCGTGCGCCTGCAGGAGCTGGTTAAGCGCTCCGGCATCCTCGTTTTTGCTTCCCACTCCAATGACTTCCTGGCCCAGCTGTGCAACACCGCGCTGTGGATTGACCACGGCACCGTCCGCTCTGCCGGCGAGGTCTCTGAGGTCGTGGGTCAATACGAAGGCCCCGAGGTAGGCGAATACGTCAAGGACTTGCGCCGCCGCTTCGACAACGAAGACGACTAAGCCCCAAGCATCTTCTTTAACTCACCGGTTACGCCTTCTACTTCGATGGTGTAGCCGGTGTCGTCGTAAAGCCACTGGCATCAATCCGCACAGCAAACGGCGGCCACATCTGTTCTAACTCCATGTCCAAAGCCTATACACGGCGCCACGGGTGGCAGAATAGAGCCCATGACTGCCACCTTGAACGCCGCCGGTTCGACGGCCGCCGTAATCGTCACCCACCAGCGCGTGGAACTGCTTCGCGCCTCATTGGAGCAGGTAGCGCACCAGACCCACCCTGTGCAGTGGATCATCGTGGTGGACAATGGGGCCGAGACCGCAGTCGAGGAATTGGTCAATGAGATTGCCGGCGACCGCGCCGTCTACATTCCTTCCCAGACAAACCTGGGCGGCGCGGGTGGCTTCGCCCTTGGCTTCCTCACGGCTCTTTCGTTGGGCGCCGACGCCGTGTGGTGCGCCGATGACGATGGCCGCCCCGCCGATAAAAACGTGCTCGCAGAGCTCTACCGCGTGGCAGAAGCCAACGGCTTGCACGAGGTCTCCCCTGCCGTGTGCAACATCAACGAGCCAGCCCGCCTGGCCTTCCCGCTGCGCCAGGGCCTCGTGTGGCGCCGCTACATGAGCGAGCTCGAGGGAGACTTCCTGCCAGGTATTGCGTCGCTTTTCAACGGCGCACTGATTTCGGCGGAAGCCATGCAGATAATCGGTGTACCGGATTATCGCCTCTTTATCCGTGGCGACGAGGTGGAATACCACCGCCGCCTAGCAGGCTCGGGCCTCAAGTTCGGCACCGCGCTGACCACCAGCTACCTACACCCGGATGGTTCCGACGAGTTCAAGCCGATTCTTGGCGGCAAGATGCACACCCAGTACCCAGACGGCGAGTTCAAGAGGTTCTTTACTTACCGCAACCGCGGCTATCTACTCTGGCAGCGCGGCATGCGCAAGCTCCTGCCCCAAGAATTCGCGCGCTTTGGCTGGTTCTTCCTCGTCCAAAAACGCGATCCACAAGGCTTTGTAGAGTGGCTTCGCCTGCATAACCAGGGCCGCAAGGAAGACTTCCGCCGGCCCTAACTAATCCTCCACCACGAAGGATTTCCGGGTGCGGCGGAAGATTACCCAGCGCTGCACGAAGAAGTTGATGGTGGTGGCCGTGCCCTGCGCAAGAACATACGCCGCGACCAGCGCCAACGTGGATGACCAAGCCAGGTCCTCGTCAAAGAAGTTAAAAGCCCGGCGGTAGATCACCATGTTGACCAAATAAGTCAGGGCGTACGTCGCCGCCACTGCCACAAGGCGGCGTTTGGAGGCTTTGGCGTTGAACGTCCAACGGCGATTGAGCAAGTACGCCACGAGCGTGCCAAAGATAAAGCCAACGGTGCGGGCGCCATCTTTATCAAGCAGCCCCAAGCCCAGCTGCAGAAGCCACGTTAGGCCAGCATCAACGATCGCAGAGATTACGCCCGTAATAACAAACTTGGTTCCCTGCGCCTGCAGGGAATTCGAGCGTGAGAGTTTCTCTGCGCTAGTCACCATTAATCTCCCTTAAAGATGAAGATGCGCTGAATGGCAAAGTTGGTTACCGTAGCCACACCCTGCGCGATGACAAACGCGATGGTGTCTTTGACTGCTCCCTCAAAGCCCATAGAAATCAGCGGCTCGTTGAGCACCCAGTACAGGAAGTTCTGTACCGCAAAGGTCGAGGCATACAACGCCGCCACGGCACCCGCAGTGCGGCCGGAGACCTGCGCGCCGAAAGTCCAACGCGCATTGGCAACGTACGCTGCGATGGTGCCAAAGACCCAACCGATTGCCTTTGCCGCAGAACGGTGCAGGCCAAAATGGGTCAGCAACAAAGTAAGTCCGTAGTCAATTGCCGCTGTGAACACACCCACGAATACGAAACGGAAAAGCTGCGTCGCCAGCGAGGTGCGGCGCACCTCGACGTCGCGGGGCGCCGCGTCAGAAGGATTTTTATCAGTCACGGCTAAAAAGCCTACCTGCGCAGTAGGGCACGGTAAATGTCAAGACGATCCACCGGCGCTAGTGCCTCATCCCCATAGGCGCCCACGCTTGCAAGCACAGAAAGCGAAGCGCTACACAACTCGCGTATTTCCTCACCCGTTAAGAGCTTGCCTTCATCAGAGACCCAACCCAAGGCATCCATCGTGGACTCTGCCACGGAATTGCTAAGCTCCCGCCCGCCCATGCAGGTCAGCGCTAAGACCATGGACCAAAACGAATCCTGGCCTTCTGCGGTAACTTCCCGCGGCAAAGAATCTAAGACCGAAGAAGGCGCGTTTGAATCGCTGCGCTCTAGATCGAGTGCCTGCAGCAGCGGCACGAAATCGAAAAGCTTGCTGCGCTGGATGAGCGCGCGCACCGGCGGGGCCACGATGTTGAGTACTTCATCGATGGTCTCCTGACCAGTTAATTGCGCATTGATGGCGGTAAGATCGAAAGGTTGCGTGAAGGCGCCCGATCCGCCTACACACAATGATTCAGGGGTACCAGAATCGCGCGGGTAAATGTCAACCGCAACCAGGCTAAAGTCCCACAACCCCCAGGCATAGTCCAGCTGCACGCCCTCACGCCACAAAAACTCGGAGACTTGATGCTTGGGATCGATGCGGGCCCCGCGGGCTTCATGGTGTTCAAAGAAGTGCCACGGCGAATCTTCATCGGGGAGCCCGAAGCAGACTTCGAGCACGTGGTGGAGTTGCTCAAAGGTAAGGGCGTCAGAAAACCCGATTTGGCGGTGGACTTCGACGTCCGCGCTCACGTTGGAAACCTGGCAGATGACGGTGAGAGGCTCGCGGCGCAGGGTCACGACAGAGTTGTCACGCTTGGCGCGTGCCGTACTCAAATCTGTGACCCCGAGGCTCATGAGCCCCACCATACGCAAAGTTGCGGGTCAAAGTTGTGGAGGTAAGCGCGTGAGGCTACGCCGCGCGCTTGGCGATGTCGCGTGCTTCCAGCTCGCTCACCACAAAAAGCAGGCCCGCGCCGATGGCCCCCAGAGTGGTCCATGGCTTCTGCACACCGCGCTTGCGCAGGGGCTTGACCATGGCCTGCGCAACCTTGACGTTGATGAAACCACCGGCGATGAGAACCAGTACCACGGCAACAAATGCTGCCCAGGCCTTCACGTCCATCTCTTGTTCTTGTGCCTGCACCGGCTGCTGTTCTTCCTGCTCGCGCTGTGCATTGGTCACCGCAACCAGCGCGCCGAAGCCCAGAAACGAGCCGATATAAGCGGCGACGAGTGCCTTCTTATTCTTGATCCAATCTGGATAGGAGGTCATAAGGCCCAAAGCCAGCGATTGCGTTATGCGGCCAGACAGGGTGTCATCGAGTGCGTAGCGGTCGACGCGCTCGGTTTCTTGTGCGGAGTCTTGCTCAGTCATGGGGATTACTTTATGCGGCACTAAGCTAAAGCGCATGTACTCCTCAAAGAAAGAGCACCTAACCCCTGCCCAGCGCGCAGCCCAAGACGAACGCGCTGAAGACGACAAGTACAACGGCCACTTCCTGGCCACCGAGCACACCAATCTCCCGCTCGATGGGTTTATGACGCGCCTGATGGCTGAGGAGCTGCCTATCCTCGATTCCACTTCGCGCCGTCGGGTCTATGAGATTCTGCGTTCCTACAAGGGCCCGGAGATTACCTCCCAGGAGCAGCTCCCAGCAGAGATCCGCGAGCTCATGGATCTGTATTAGATCTGTTTTAGAAGGCCAAATCAACACATTCGGGCACGGCCGATGCCCGAACATGTTCCAAATATCACTAACGTCACACACGTCACGTGTCCGTGTTGGTGAGTAGGCTAGGAACGACATATCACGTCGAGTAAAGAGTAAGAGATGGAACTACATACCACCGAAAAGTCCCTGCACGGCTGGGGCCGCACCGCGCCGACGACTGCCCACGTACTGTCCACCGAAGACGTCGAGGTCATCAAGAAGGCCGTCGCCCAGGTTGCAGAAGATAACTCCGACAAACCAGCACACCTGCGCCGCGGCGTCATCGCCCGCGGCATGGGCCGTTCCTACGGTGACCCTGCCCAAAACGGCGGCGGCCTGGTCATCGACATGCAGCCGCTGAACAAGATCCACTCCATCGATCCGGAAACCGCAATCGTCGACGTAGACGGTGGCGTAACTCTGGATCAGCTGATGAAGGCCGCCCTGCCATACGGCCTGTGGGTCCCGGTTCTGCCAGGCACCCGCCAGGTCACCATCGGCGGCGCAATCGGCCCGGATATCCACGGCAAGAACCACCACTCCGCCGGTTCCTTTGGCAACCACGTCACCTCCATGGAGCTGCTCGTGGCAGACGGCCGCGTACTCCACTTGGAGCCTAACGGTTCCAAGGATGATCCAGACGGAGAGCTCTTCTGGGCCACCGTCGGCGGCATGGGCCTGACCGGCATCATCCTGCGCGCGCAGATCCGCATGACCAAGACCGAGACCGCCTACTTCATCGCGGACACTGACCGCACCGAGAACCTGGATGAGACCGTAGCCTTCCACTCGGATGGCTCCGAGCACAACTACACCTACTCCTCTGCTTGGTTCGACGTCATCTCCCCAGAGCCAAAGCTCGGCCGCTCCACCATCTCCCGCGGCAGCCTGGCCACCCTGGCGCAGCTCGAAGAGCTCGCACCAAAGCTGGCGAAGGATCCGCTGAAGTTCAATGCTCCACAGCTGATGACGGTGCCGGATATCTTCCCGAACTTCACCATGAACAAGCTCTCCCTGATGGCCATCGGCGAGGCTTACTACCTCATGGGCGCACCGGCTCGTAACAAGATCAAGAACCTGACGCAGTTCTACCAACCGCTGGATCTCATCGGCGAGTGGAACCGCGGCTACGGTTCCAACGGCTTCCTGCAGTACCAGTTCGTGGTACCGACCGAGGCAGTTGAGCCTTTCAAGGAGATCATCCGTGACATGCAAAAGTCCGGCCACTACTCCGCACTGAACGTGTTCAAGCTCTTCGGCCCAGGCAACAAGGCTCCGCTGTCCTACCCAATGCCGGGTTGGAACGTTTGCGTGGACTTCCCAATCAAGCCGGGTCTCGGTGCTTTCCTCGATGATCTGGACAAGCGCGTCATGGAATTCGGCGGCCGCCTCTACCTGGCCAAGGAGTCCCGCACCTCTGCGGAGAACTTCCACAAGATGTACCCGGGCATGGAGGGCTGGCTTGCCACCCGCAACGCCATCGACCCAACCGGCGTCTTCGCATCCGACATGTCCCGCCGCCTCGAGCTGCGCTAAACGTCCGCACCGAACACAACGCAGAAGATCTTTTAAGGAATAACCCACATGCTCAATGCAGTAGGCCAAGCACAACACATCCTTCTCCTTGGCGGCACCTCCGAAATCGGCCTCGGCATCGTCGAGGAATTCTTGAAGCGTGGCCCGGCCAAGGTCACCCTCGCTGCCCGCGCACAGTCCCCGCGCATCGCCGATGCCACCGCCGCTTTGACCTCCCGCGGTGCTGACGTCGAGGTCATCGACTTTGACGCAACTGACTTCGAGGCCCACCCGGACGTCGTCAAGCAGGCATGGAACCGCGGCGACGTCGACGTTGCCATCGTCGCCTTCGGTACCCTGGGTGACCAGGAAGAACTCTGGCAGGACCAGGCCAAGGCCGTCGCTTCCGCACAGACCAACTTCACCGCCCCGGTCTCCCTGGGCGTGCTGTTGGGCCAGAAGTTCAAGGAGCAGGGCCACGGCACCATCGTCGCCATGTCCTCCGTAGCGGGTATGCGCGTGCGCCGCTCCAACTTTGTCTACGGCGCTTCCAAGGCCGGCGTGGATGGCTTCTTCATCAACCTGGGTGAGGCACTGCGCGGCTCCGGCGCCAACGTCCTCGTGGTTCGTCCTGGCCAGGTGCGCACCAAGATGTCCGCGAACGCTGGCGAGGCACCGCTGACCGTCAACGTTGACGATGTTGCCAAGGCCACCGTCAAGGCAATCTTGAACGGCACGCAGTCCATCTACGTACACCCACTGTTCGAGTACGTCTCCTTGGCCTTCAAGTTCATCCCACAATCCATCTTCCGAAAGCTGCCTTTCTAATTCCAGCAATCATCCCGAATGTGGGAAACTAGTGTGCATGACTAGCCCAGCAACCATGCACTCCATGCACACTGAACACACCCGTGCCACGGATTACAACGCCGACGAGCTTTCAACTAAGTCGGCTCTGCTGGGCATAGCGGCGGCTGCCCTTGGCGGGGCGGTCGTCGCTCTCCTCGGTTTTTATGTCTTCAAGACGGTCTCCCTGCCGGCTTTTAGTACCTCCATGGTCACCCGTGCGCTGTGCACGGTCGGCATTGTTTTGACCCTCTTGCTGGTCGGCGTGCTCTGCGTGAAGTGGATTTATGACACCCACCGTCCTGCTTTCACGCGGCCTAAGTGGCGCACGTGGCTGACCTACGCGGCGTGCTATCTCTCGCCTGCCTTGCTAGTGCTTTCTGCCATCGGTCTGCCGCTTTCCGCCTCCAAGCTGTGGCTGGACGGTGTGCAGGTGGACCAGGTCTTCCGCACCCAGTTCCTGACCCGCACCACGGATCAGATGGGCTACGCCGACATGAACTACGAGGGCCTTCCCACCTTCTACCCCATGGGCTGGTTCTGGCTCGGCGGCCGCGTGGCCAACCTTTTGCACATGCCTGGTTGGGAGGTCTTCCAGCCGTGGGCGCTGATTTCCATCTCGATGTGTGGCTGCCTGCTCGTTCCGCTCTGGCAGCGCTTGGTGGGCTCGCTTCCAGTTGCCACCGCAATCGCGCTCGTGACCACCGCCGTCACGCTCACAGTCAACGCTGAGGAGCCTTATTCCGCGGTCATCGCCATGGGCGTTCCGGCAGTAGCCGTGCTGGCTGCCCGTGCCTTCAACGGCTCCTGGCTTTCTACCTTGGGCATGGCCCTGTACCTGGGTTTCTCCGCCTGTTTCTACACCTTGTTCACCGGCGCCATCGCACTGACCGTGGTCTCGTTGGTTGCTATCGTCACCGCAATCTACGAGCGCTCCCTGCGCCCCCTCGTACACCTGGTGGTCATCGGCGTCGGCTCGCTGGCCATCGCCGCCATTGCCTGGACGCCTTATCTGCTCGCCACCCTCCGCGCAGAGGCGCCACTGGAGTCCGCCGCTCAGCATTACCTGCCGGAGGAAGGAACCCAAATTCCGGTGCCTTTCCTCTCCTTCAGCATCATCGGCGCGCTCTGCCTCATCGGCCTTATCTACATGGCCATGCGCCTGGAAGACGCCGCAGTACGCGCCCTTGTCATCGCCACCTTGGGTACCTACCTCTGGGTCGTGATGTCCATGGTGGTCACCCTGGCCGGCTCCACCCTGCTGGGCTTCCGCTTGGAGAGCATCATCGTGCTGCTTTTCGCCACCGCCGGCGTTCTTTGTCTGGCAGAAATCCGCCTGCTGGGCATTCCCACGTTGTACCCGGCGCGCTTTAGTGAGACCACCAACAAGCGCATCACCGCGGTGTTCGCCGTCTTCTTGGTATTCGGCGGAATCTACTACGCGCAGCACATCCCGGAAGCCAACGAGGATGCCCTCGACCACGCTTATACCGATACCGACGGCAACGGCGAGCGCGCCGACCGCTTTGCCAGCGATTCCTCTCAGGACTACCTGAAGATCCGTGAGTTCATCGACTCCCACGGCTACGCGCCGAATGCGACCACGGTCATGACGGACGAGAAGCTGTTTATGGCTTATCACCCATACTGGGGTTTCAACGCCTTTACCAGCCACTACGCCAACCCGCTGGGTGAGTTCAGCGCCCGCAACGCGCAGATCGAAGCCTGGGGCAAGGACTCCTGGGAGCAAACGCCGGCCGAGTTCCAGAAGGCGCTCGATTCCGCGAAGTGGAATGGTCCCGATGTTGTCATCTTCCGCGGCAGCCTCGAAGAGCCGGGCGATGGCTTCAAGATCCACCTGGCTGAGGATATCTACCCCAACCAGCCCAACGTGCGTTACCGTGCGGTCTTCTTCAACCCAGATGTCTTCGAGGAAGGCTGGGATACCAAGCAGGTTGGCCCATTCGTGGTGGCGGTGCGTTCTCACTAACTCTAGGGGCCGTGCCGTAAACTGATCGCCGTGTCAGTTAGCCTTCCTAGTACCGAAAATACCCGCTTAGCCATAGCGGACGCCCCGCGTTCGCTGCGGCTAACCGCCATTATTGCCGGCCTGATTGGCTTCATTTGTTTTGTAGCGACCCCGCTACTTCCGGTGAACCAAACTCAGTCCTCTTTTGATTGGCCGCAGAATAACTCGCTGCAGTCCATAAACGCCCCGCTGATTTCGGTGGCGCCGGAGGACATCAAGGCCGAGATCCCACTGAGCGCCGCAGACCAGCTCCATAATGATCAGGACCTGCTCTACGGCACCATCCCGCCGGAATCCACCAAGGCCTCCAACCGCGGCATGTTCGTCCGCGTGAGCGACCAAGGCCTGTCCGTCGTCTCCTTGGACGAGGTGCTGCTTGCCCTTACCCCCAAGGAAGTAGCCGCACTGCCTGACGACGCCGTGCTCAAGATCGACTCCTCCGGCTCCGGCACCACGGTCAGCGTGGATAAGCATTCCGAAACCACGAAGGACGACGTTCGTCCGCAGGTCACCGGCGTCTACACCGAGCTAGAAGATAAGGATGCCGCACAGCTTGTCGACGAAGGGCTAAACGTCCACGTCGATATCAACTCGCGCTTTACCTCCTCGCCTTCTTTGCTAAAGAAGATTGCGATGTGGCTGGGCGTGGCCATGACCATCCTGAGCCTTTTCTGCCTGTGGCGCATTGACCGTCTAGACGGGCACAAGCTGGGCTTTATGCCTGACACCTGGAAGCAGATCCGCCCGCTCGACGGCGTGGTTGCTGCCGTCCTCGTCTTCTGGCATATCTTCGGCGCAAATACCTCGGATGACGGCTTCATCCTGACGATGAGCCGCGTTTCCGGTCACGCCTCCTATATGGCGAACTACTACCGCTGGTACGGCGTTCCCGAGGCCCCGTTCGGCTCCCCGTATTACGACCTCGTGGCATTCCTGTCCGAGATTTCCAGCACTTCCGTGTTCGTGCGCCTGCCCGCCCTGCTTTCCGCATTCATCGTCTGGTTCATCCTCTCGCGCGAAATCTTGCCGCGCTTTGGTGACTTGGTGAATAAGCGCCGCGTGGCGCACTGGACCGCCGCCTTCATGTTCTTGGCATTCTGGCTGCCATATAACAACGGCACCCGCCCAGAGCCGATCGTGGCTCTCGGTGTCATGGTGACCTGGGCTTCCTTCGAGCGCTCTATTGCCACCCGCCGCCTACTGCCAGCAGCCGTGGGCACCATCGCCGCAACCTTGACGCTGGGCGCTGGCCCTACCGGACTCTTCGCCGTCGGCGTGTTCTTGGTATCACTGCCGAAGCTATTTGCCTTCATGGCCGAGCGCGCCCCGCACGTGGGCTGGCTCGCCATGATTGCGCCTTTCCTCGCTTCCGGCACCGCCATCATGGTCGCAGCCTTTGGTGATCAGACGCTGGCTTCGGTCATGGAGTCCACCCGCGTGCGCTCTGAGGTCGGCCCTTCGCTGCCGTGGTACTCGGAGTACGTGCGCTACACCACGCTCTTCCAGCAGTCCGTGGACGGCTCGATGACCCGCCGCTTCGCCATGTTCACCATGATCTTCTGCTTGGCGCTAATCATCTATGCCTTCATCAAGGATCGCCGCGTCGTCGGCGCAGCAGTCGGCCCAACCCAGCGCCTGCTGCTCATCGTTGGGCTTAGCACCTTCTTCTTGATGTTCACCCCAACCAAGTGGACCCACCACTTCGGTATCTACGCCGGCGTCGCGGGCGTGATTGCGGCATTGGGCGCGGTTGTCCTCTCCCAGATCGCAATGCGCTCGCCACGCGCGCGCACCTTCGCCCTCGCATCGGTCATCTTCCTGCTGGCTATCTCCATGGCTGGCTGGAATGCCTGGTGGTACGTCTCCTCCTTCGGCATCCCGTGGTGGGATCGCACGGTTCAGCTCAAGGCCATTGAGGCCAACACCGTGCTGCTGTTTATTGGCTTGGTGGTCCTTGCCGTCGGCGTCGTCCAGGCGATGTTCCACAGTTACCGCAAGGCCCAAGCAGAAGAGGAAGGCCGCCTCGAGGAGTTCAAGGCACAGGCCGCTGCCAAAGTTTCGCGCTGGGCAGGCATCATGTCCGCGCCGCTGGCTTTGGCCTGCGCGCTGATTGTGGCCTTCTCGTGTGCATCCTTCGCTAAGGCTTATGCTTCGCAGCAGAATTCCTACTCCGTGGGCAAGGGAAACTTGGCCTCGCTGAAGGGCAACCAGTGCTCGCTTGCCGACGCCACGATGGTAGAGACCAATACCAACGACTCCTTCCTCAGCCCGGTTGAAGGCGAGCTCAAGGACTCGCTGGAGGACCCAAGCGAAGATTCCTTCGGCTTTGGCCCCGATAACATCCCGGAATCCATCGAGCCGGAGAACCTGAACTCGGCGTCGGTTGGCGCAATTGCGAATACCTCAACCGAAAAGGCAGAAAATGCTGACTCTGCCGATGCCGCGCAGTCGGAGGAAAACAGCGAAAAGTCCGCCAATGAGCAAAGCGGCGGCGTGCGTGGGACCAAGGGCGTAAACGGCTCGACCCGTCACTTGCCTTTCAACCTGGATTACAACAAGGTACCGGTGTTGGGCTCCTACGATGAAAAGCAGCGTTCTACCTCTACCGTGACGACCCAGTGGTACAACTTGCCTGAGGCCAAGGAAAACGCCCCGATTTTGGCTGTTTCTGCGGCGGGCAACATCTACCACCACGATGTCAATGGCATCGAGCAGGACGGCATGGAGCTCAAGCTGGAGTACGCCACCTACAAGGACGGCAAGGCCACCAACAAGGGCGAAGCAGAGCTTTCCGACGTCGGCGCTACCCCGAAGTGGCGTAACCTGCGCATCCCGCTGGACAAGCTGCCGTCTGAGGCCAACGTGGTCCGCCTGGTGGCCGTGGATGATTCCACTGACGAGGACGAATGGCTCGCCTTCACTCCGCCGCGCGTGCCGGAGCTGGCGACCATCAACTCACAGTTCGATTCGCAGACCCCGGCGTTGCTGGACTGGTCTGTGGCTCTGCAGTTCCCATGCCAGCGCACTTTCGACCACTATGCGGGCGTGACGGAGATTCCGGAATACCGCATCCTGCCGGATGCTGCGGCGCAGACGTCCTTGACTGACTTCCAGTCCTTCTCGGGCGGTGGCGCGATGGCCACGGCTGAGGCAGTCAACTACTCCTACGAGATTCCGAGCTACCTCAACAATGATTGGGCTCGAGACTGGGGCGCAATCGAAAAGTACGAGCTGCGCACCAACTCCAAGGGCGAGGCACCTGCCGAGGCGAACATCGATCATGAGATCGTTTCGCGCTCCGGACTCTGGAAGGAATCCGAGATGAAGATTCGCCCGGAGGGCTCTGAGGAGAAATAACGCTGGGTGGCATAGCACCCAGCGTGTAATAGCACCCAGCGAGAAAAAGCACCCAGCGAGTACGAGAGAGGGAGGACCAGGTGGTCCTCCCTCTCCTTACTTTATGGCAATCGTTCTAGACAGGTTGCTTGATGCTTTCCCCTTCTTGGGTTTCGCGTGGCCCGGTCTGTTTCGCCTTCTTAGCGCGCTGCACTGCCCAATCCACGAGGAAGAACAGCACCAGGGATGCGCCGAAGAGCGGAGCGATGATGGAATACAGCACCGCGCCCACGACCAGCGCTGGCGAGAGCTTCAGGTGCTGGAGCGCGCGCTTCGGGCGACTAAACCACATCCACAGGCCCATGACGCTGACCGCCAACAGGCCTAGCGCGAGAAGCGCGAGCGCAACCTGGTTGTAGATTCCGAACAAGGTGCCCATGTGCAGCTGGATGAGCCATGGGACCACCTTGGCCATGAGCGGCCAGTCCTTAAAGTCCACGCGGTCCACCACTTCGCCAGTGTGCGGGTCGACAGCGATAGCATCGTAGCTCAGCTTGTAGTCTTGGCGTGCCTCCGTGACGGTCCACGCTGGCGTCTCCGCGGAAGGCGGCGTCATGTCGAGGATGCCGGTCAACCCGGCCGAACGCGCGGCCGCCAACGCGTCTGCGCCGCCCATCACGTCCATGTCTCCCGTCATGTCCATATGGTGATGATGCTCGGCATGCGGGTCCGCGGCAGCAGTTGCTGCGGGCTTGGGCTGCATCCAGTCCATCTTCTCGCGCAGGGTAGAGATGTTTTCACCAGCAACCAAGGACCAGGTCAGGCCAGTGATAGTGAGGAACACGAAGCCAGGCAGCAGCCACGCGCCGATCTTGGAGTGCAAGGTGAGCATCTTGCCCGCCTTCCGACGCCGCTTGAACCACAGGTAGATGCCCATGATCGCCAGTGCGCCCAGCCATGAAGCGGCGAGCTCGGAGTAGATGCGGCCGGCGTCGCCAAGCCAGAGGCGGCGGTGCCCCTCGGAGAGCCAGCTGCGCAACGGCAACGCGCGGGAGGAACCATACTGCACGAGGTCACCCTTGATTTCGAGCGTGACGGGATCCACGAACACTGCGTGGGCGTAGCTGGAGGATTTCAGTGCGTCATCCGCGAAGAGCACGCGGGTGTTCTTCTCGCTGTCATCGAATGCCTGCACCTTGCTTACTGCGAGATCCGGATAGACCTTCTGGGCTGCTGCGATCTGCTCGTCGAGGCTGTGTGCTTCACCGCTTCCTGACGCCGCGATCTCATTCTTGTACACCACCGACTCGATGCTGGGGGCCAAGGCGTAGAAGAACCCGCTCAGCGCTGCAACGATGAGGAACGGTGCTATGAGGACACCGGCTGTCTTGTGTAAGCGCGACATTGCACCATGATTGGAAATACTCATGGGTGAATAGTCGCGCCGTTACTAGCAATAGTTCCCGATAAAGTTTTCTTGTGATCCTTTCGAATCGCGGGAACTTTTGTCGGCAGTGGTCAGGTTGCCCTCAATTCGGTTTGGTTTCCCTGGTTGGGTCCCCCTCTAATGGTCCCTTTACGAGTAGCGAAGCCGTACGGGATGCCCCATTGGGTAGCTTTACCCCCCAAGGGGAACCAACCAATGGGACCAAACCGATAAACGCTAAAACCAGGCGGCTTAGACGGAGCGCAGGAAGTCCGCGGTGTCCATGATGCGCTGGCGGGCCACTGCCGGAGTTGAGATGCGGTGGGTCGAGACGTAGTCGGCGGTTTCGGCGCCAGGGATGGTGACTCGCTCGGCGATTTCGTCTTGCACCGCAGTCTGGACGAGTGTGCGCGGGTACTCGTTTGGCAGCTCGTAGCCGGCGCGGATCTCCTCGGGGAGATTGGAAAGCGCGGCGAAGTCGGGGAAAGTAAGGATGAGTGCATCGGCGGGCGCGAGTGCAGCCAAGGCGCCGCCCGAGGAGTAGCCCCACACGGTCACGGAAGCCGCACCTTGTTCGCGGGCATAAGCGATGGCCTTGTTGACGGATTCCACCATGTCAGCCACGGTGTGTTCAGGCGCGAGCGGGTAGTCCACGTCGATGATGGTGGTGCCGGACAACTGCGCTGCGGCGGCGACTTCGGGGCGCCACTGCATCTCCAGCGCGTTGCCGTCACCGCGCCACCAGCCGCCGGAGTGGAGGGAGACTGCCCACTTGCCATTCGGCGCAGTGGGCTCGAAGATGGCGCCGACCTCAGTGTCACGCTGCGTGATTCCATCAGTGAACTTGGTACCCGGCAGCGCGTGGTCAACCGCAGTGCCCAAGACCATCATGGAAGCCTGCGTGATGCGATCCGGTAAAAGCGCGCAGTAGCGGTCAGCATCCGGCGAGCCGCCGCCAGCCCACGGCGGACGGAAATCCGGCAGTGGGTAGTGGACCTGCATGTAGGTGTAGAGCTGTTCCAGCTGCTCCTCCTCGCTCAACTGGCGGTCTTGGCCGCCAATCTGCCACTGCTCAATCGAAGTCATGCATTCGAGGTTACCGCTACTATGGCGGCCATGACGAAGGTAGCCAAACTCCACCCCACCGCCGAACTATCCCCCACTAAAGCCGAAATCGCAGCTAAGCACGCCCACATCGACGAGATCATTGGAAGCTACCGCGCAGTAGATCCTGATGACGAAGTTGGCATTGAAGTCCTCCTCGGCCACGATTACGCCGGCAACATCGTCCAATTCCCCGTCACCTACCGCGCCGCCGACAATGCCACCAACAAACCACTGTGCGCCATGGACCACTCCGTGCTCGGAAAGCGCTCGGTAGCCCGCGCCGAAGACGACCCAGTCGCCATCACACAATGGGTCCATCTTGTACAAAACGAGGAAACCTCCGCCGCATACTCCACCGGCCCACAGCGCTTCCACGCCTATGGCACCGGCGGACTACCTGGCGAAATCGAGTTCTTGCCCACCCTTACCGTTACCCCACCGGAGGCTGGGCAATTACGAGTAGTCGACTCCGAGACCGGAACCGACTACCTCGCGGCGCGTCTTACCAGATTGTGACGCGGTCTTCCTCGGCCAGGTAGAACGGAGAATCCTTCTCTACCTCGAAGGCCTCGTAGAACTCCGCCACATTCGCCGCGATAAGGTTGCAGCGGAACTCCGCCGGGGAGTGCGGATCGATGGCCAAGTACTGGGTGGCCATCTCCGGACGGATTGCGGTGCGCCAAACGCGCGCCCAGGACAGGAAGAGGCGCTGCAGGCCGTTGTACTCGGCGTCGTAAAGCGCAGGAGATGCGTCCTCCACCTCGAAAGGGGCCACTTGGCCAGCGATGTCGAGGCCGTTGTCCGCGCAGTAGTTCTTGTAAGCCACCACTGCGATGCCCAGTCCACCCAGGTCACCGATGTTCTCACCCAGGGTGAAGCTGCCATTGACACCCGCGGAATCAGTGCCTTCCAGAACGGAAGGCACGCGGCCGTTGAACTGCTCCACCAACTTCGCGGTGAGCTTTTCAAATGCCGCGCGGTCCTCGTCGGTCCACCAGGAGTTCAGGTTGCCCTGGCCATCGTACTGCGAGCCCTGGTCATCGAAACCGTGGCCGATCTCGTGGCCGATGACCGCGCCGATTGCGCCGAAGTTCTCGGATACGTCGCCGCCCTCAGCGGAAGGGACAAAGAATGGCGGGCGCAGGATGGCGGCCGGGAAGGTGATGTCATTGACCACCGGGTTGTAGAAAGCGTTGACCGTCTGCGGGGTGGAGAACCACTCGTCGCGGTCCGCGGGCTTGCCAATCTTGCGCAGCTCGAAGTCGTGCGCCCATGCGTTGCCCGCGCGGACGTTGGCCACGAGGTCCTTGCCCTCAGAGCTGAAGCTCAGATCGGAGTAGTCGCGCCACTTATCCGGGTATCCAATCTTGGCCTTGAACTGGGCAAGCTTCTCCAGCGCGCGCTCACGCGTTGCCGGAGTCATCCACTCGAGCTGGGAGATGCGCTCGCGGTAAGCAGCGGTTAAGTAATCAACCAGGGTGTCCATCTCCGCCTTAGATGCCGGCGGGAAGTGCTGGTCCACAAAGACCATGCCAATCTCCTGGCCCACCAGGGACTCCGCTAGGCCCACGGCGCGCTTCCAGCGGTCACGCTGAGTGGTAGCACCGGAAAGGCGGGTGCCGTAAAACTCGAAGTTCTTCTTGCCCACCTCTTCCGGCAGGTACGGCGCGCGGGACAGCAGGATGTGCCAGGTGGCCCACAGCTGCCAATCTGCCATGCGGTCCGCGGTGAAAAGCATCTCGAAGTGCTCGAGGTAGGAAGGCATCATGTTCACAACGCGCTGTGCTTCCAGGCCACCACCTGAAAGGATGGCGCGTGCCAACTCCGGCAGCTCCTCGAAAGGCATCGGGTTATAAGTCTTCACGGCATCGCGCGTGGAAACGACATCCCAATGACCGGCAGCCAGCTCCTTTTCCAAACCCACGATGCGCGTGGCGGCAACGTCGGCGCCCAAGCCGAACAGGCGGGCAGGATCGAGGAAGCCCAGCATCTGCGCCACGTGCTTTTCATATGCAGCCAGCGTCTCCGCATGCGCTTCCTCGCGGTAATAAGCCTCGTCCGGCAGGCCCAGGCCAGACTGGATGACATAAGCCACGGCTTCCTCGGAGCCGGAATCCTTTTCCACCCAGAAGGTCACCGGGGCGCCGACGCCCTCGCGCTCGAGTTCGCCGAGGCGCTGCGCCAGCTCTTGAGGGTCGGCTGCGGTGAGGTGGTCGAGGTCGGCGTCAATTGGCGCCATGCCTGCACCATTAACGCCCTCGGTATCAAGGTGCGATGCGTAGAGCGCGCCCGGGCGCCCAGTGTCATTTTTAACAATCTCGTGCACGAGCTCTTCCGCCTCGTCACGCAGGTTGTGGAAGGTGCCATCAACGCCACGATCATCGGGGATGACGTGGGATTGTAGCCAAGGTCCATTGACAAATTGGTAGAGATCTTTCATGCCAGCCACTCTAGGCGAATCAATCCGGTTAAGGTGTGGACTATGCCAACTTATCGGTTCCCACCATCACAACTCCGCGGATATTTTCTCGCGGTCGTTAGCTTCGTGCTGGTAGTGCTCGTCATCCCCACGCTTATCGCAGCAACGGTGACCCCGCCCGAGCCGAAGACCGAGGAAGTGGTGCTTGATTCTGCGACAACAGGTTTCAGTGAGGATGAAACCTGGACCATTGAGGTCCCGGGTCTGCGTTGCACGCCTAATTCGGAGACCATGGCGAACCAGGCCTGGGACTGCGGTGCGACGCTCGTGCAGGTGGTCAGCACTGAAGGCCTCGACGGTGCCGACGAGGAGGTGGCGATGCATCGCGCCGTCCGCGGCTATGCTTACGGCGAAGTTTCCACGGCAAAGATCCACAGGGAGGGCGATGCACTCGCGCTTTACGACGCCCCCGCCGACGCAATCGTCCTCTCCCGCGACGGAGAGGGCGACTTTACCGACTTTGACTACATCGTGGTGCTCACCGGCGGCGATTTCACCCACGCCGCGGAACTCATCTGGCAGGCCTTTGGACACCGCGAGCTGCCGGTGAAAGCGGAGACGGGAGTAGTGGCATCATGAGCAAACTCTTCCGCAACTCGCTGTGGGTACTACTGGCTCTGGGCATGGTGAGCATCATGGCTAACCTAATCAGCTACCTGCTGATTGCTCCTGCTTTGGTGGTACCCAGCGTGCTCATCGGCGGCGCCTACGTGGCCCTCGTCCTCTTTTTGCTTCGCCTAAGCCCCATGTTCCCGGCGCGCGGATGGGTCTGGGCGGCGCTCCTGTGGGGTGGCGGTACCGCGGTGAGCATGGCTTTGCTCTCCTCTACTCCGCTGATGACGCTGGCGTCATCCTTCGGGTGGCAGGCCGCCACGATGTCGTGGGCGGGTGCCTACCCAGAGGAGATTTCCAAGGCCACCGGAGTCTTCTTCATTCTTTTGTCATTCCGGCAGCTCAACCGGCCGTGGCACGGCTGGGTCGTGGGCGCCACCGTGGGCTTAGGCTTTGAGACCCTCGAGAACGTGTTGTACAGCGTCGTCGGCGGCACGATGCACCCGCTTTCTGACTGGACCGGAATGTTTCAGATGTGGGGTCTGCGCCTCATCGCGGGTCCGGCGCTGCACGTCTTGCTCACCGCGCTGGCGGGTTGGGGAATAGGCTGGGCGCTATTCAGCGCGAACAAGACAGTCTGGTGGCGCCTGGGCTCCATCTTTGGCTTCCTTTTGCTAGCCTTTGGCCTGCACTTTTGCTGGAACTACCTGCCGGAGAACACCACGCTGATGCCAGTTCAATACGTGCTGGTGGGGCTGGTGCTCTACCCACTGAACATCTACCTGGTCTATCGCGGCAACAAGTTCGCGCGGGAAGACACCACATACAGCGTGATGCATGCTGGCACCGCAGCCAGCAAGAGAAAGAACTAAGCTCTCAACCGATCAACCCTTCCAAGTCGCGGGCATCTAATCCATGGCGACGCATGTTTACGCGACCGTCTTTATGAGTAATTCCTTCGGCTTCCCAGCGTGGGATTGAGCGCTCAGGCGCGTGCGAGGTGCCGTCAGCGCGCACCACGCGCCACCACGGCACGGACTCGGCTTTCTTCATGACCCAGCCTACGTAGCGGGCATGGCAGCCCGCCGCTTTTGCCACTTCCCCGTAGGTAGAGACGTTGCCGGCCGGAATGCGCCGAACGACCTCCGCTACTTCCTCTACCTTGTCTTTCATCTAAAAGTCAAGGTTGAGCACGTCATCTGACTCGCGCGGCTCTTCCTCCGGCGCGTCCTCGACCTCGGCCAGAGTGACCGTAGCGCCGGTGGAATCAGCCAGCAGGCACAGGCGCCCGAAAGGCGAATCCCACGGCTCGCGGATTACCTCACCGCCAAGCTCTACTGCCTTGGCAGCAGCCGCCTCGAGATCACGCACGCCGAGGTAGGTCTGCCAGAAGCTCGGCACCTGCGGCGGGAACTGGCCCTCCGCGTTCCAAAAGCCGACGAAAGGCGCGCCTTCTTCCTCCGCGGTGGCATAAGCATCGCCGCCACGGACCTCCCAGTTAAACAGCTCGCCATAAAAGTCCAAGGCCTGCTGGTAGCTGGTAGTGGCAGTCAGTTCGTGCCAGACCGGCGTGCCCGGTTCGCCGCCGGCCACGAACTGGTCCGCGCCCGCCGGTTGGATGAGGCCAAACATGCCACCCGCGACGTCGACAAGCAGCGCCATATGGCCCAGCTGCACCTGCATTGCCGGCGCCAGCACGCGGCCGCCAAGCTGCTCCGCACGCGCACAATCGCCGTCGATGTCCTTGCTCAAAAAGTAGGTCACCCACGTATCCGGCATGGAAGCCTGCTCGGGCTGCGGAATGAAGCCGGCAATCGGCAGGCCCTGCACGCGGCCCACGCGGTACTCGTTAGCGGAATCAACTTCCCAGCCCAGCACCTGCTCGTAGAAGTTCACGGATTTCCGCGGCTCAGAGGTGGTCAGGTCAATCCAGTAGGGCATGCCTACTTCAGCTTCGAAAGCGGGCATTACATGTTCCTCCACTTCTCCGGATCAAAGTCATCGTCTGCTGTGGCCTCATCGAAGTAATCGTCCTCGTCCTCATCTGCGGCGGCCACGCGCGCAGAAGTGCCATCGATACTGACCTCATCTCCTGGGTACAAGGTGGCGCCGCGCTGGGTTTGCACCTGCCCATTGACCGTGACCTCGCCTTGCGCGATGAGCTCCTTTGCTTCACCGCCGGTACCGACGAGGGAGGCCAGCTTGATGAACTGGCCGAGCTTAATGGAATCGCCCTTGATTGAGACTTCTAACATGCGGCATAGCTTACCGAGAAGGCACCTTGCCGGGATACTCAACCTTAAAGAAGTCCAAAATGGAGTTGGTTGCCCAATCGTGCGGGACAAGCCCGCTGCGATCCGTTACGCCACCGTTCCAGGTGTGCGTGCCGCCCTTAATTTTGTAATTCACGGTGGGCACCGCGCAGGAACCCCACGTAAAGCGGGTGACTGCGTCTTCCCGGTGCTCGGCGGGGAAAGGATCGCAGGCATTGTCCTCGGCGACTTCCGCCATGGTCTCCTCCACACCGCGGTAGTGGCCACCGTGGGCGGTGCCGCCACCGTAATTAATAACGACGTCGGCAGTGCCGTGCACCGCAAAATAAGGGGTGGGCTTTCCTTCACAGTTTTCATCCACGGCATCGTAGTTCGCCGCGGAAACCGTGGCGGCGCCGTCCAACTGCCGGTTGCAGGCTAGGGCGCGCACGAAACCGCCGCCATTGGAAAAGCCTGCGGCAAAGACGCGGCCGTCGGTGTTGTAATTCTGTTTAACCCAGGCCAAGGTGTCATCGACCAAAGCGAAGTCTTCCCCCAAGGAAGTCTGCGCATAAGGCGCAGGCGCCCAAGCCTCCCCAATACCCGCCGGAAAGAGCGTGATGGCGTTGGCCTCATAGAGCTCAGTGTCCTGGAAGATGGTCGCGGGATCGCTGTTATATCCATGAAAGACCATGACCACCGGCGCAGGCTGCGCTGCGTCATAGTTATCGGGTACGTGCGCGATGAAGCTTCTGCCGCTGGGCAGCTCGATCGTGCGGTAGTGGCCGGTCTGCGTTGCGCCCTGGGAAGGAAGCTCGGCCTTTTCCGAGGCCGTTTCCATGTCCGCGGGATAATCATAGCGGCCGTGCCCCGGCTCATCGACGTGCGAGCACGCGCTCAAGCCTAGGCACAGCGCTATTAAAAGATACTTGCGCACCTATCTAGAGAGCGCGCAGCTTTACTGCTGTGCCGGTGGCGGTGACCATCAGCATGTCGTTGGCCTGGCCCATAGGCGAGTAATCAAAGCTGATGCCCACGACGGCGTCGGCGCCCAGCTCCTGGCCGCGGTTCCACAGCTCGTTAAGCGCTGCCTCGCGGGCCTTGACTGCCTCTTCCTCATAGCCAGCGGAGCGGCCGCCAGTGAAGCTGCGGAAGGAGGCGCCTAAGTCCTTGAGGAAGTTAATGCCGGTCACCGTCTCACCCGCAATGACGCGAATGTACTCGGTGATTTCGTGACCATCGACGTTGTTGGTGGTGGTGAAAATCATGAGCCCTAGACTACCTGCGTTCTGGGGGAAGATCAGCGACGCTGAAGTACACGCCCGGTGTGCCGTCGGCGCGGGTGAACTCGACCTTCAAGTCGTCCTTCTTGCCAAAGCCCACGAGGTGGCGGGCCACAACGTGCTCGACGGACTTGATGCTTTCTGAGTCTGCCTCGACGTTGAGGAGGAGGATGTTGGGCTCAACAGCAAGGTCGAGGGTGCCGCGGGTGTTTTCGCGCTCGAAGACGCAGCGGCCGGTTTCGGTTTCTGGATCCCAGTGGGCGTCAATCTTGGCAGAGAAATGCGATGCCAGCTGCTTGCCGTAGCGTGCCGGGCGATCGGTTGAAACGCGTGCGGTGGAATTGCTCATGCCGGACACTGTACGCGTTTTAGGTTTACCTAACCAGCGCGAGTATTCCCTCATAAATCATCACGCAGCCCAAGGCGCCGAAGATGAGGCCCGAGCCGATATCGAGATGGGCCGAATACTTCGTGAGGAAACGCGCCGCCGCGCGGACGATGAGCGCGAAGGTAGAAAACCACGCCACGGAGACCACAGTCAGGATGATGGCGATGAACACGGTCCATTCAAGCCCCATGTCAGGGCGAATGAACTGGGCAAAGACGGCACCAAAGAAGACAAGCGCCTTCGGGTTGGAAAGGTTGGTGAGCATGCCCAGCTTGTAGGCGCGGCCAGCGGTGATGTCCTCGACGTCGCCAGTGCTCACTGCCTGCTCGATGTGCTCCTCATCGAAGCTTCCCGCGCTTTCCGCTGAGTCCTGTGAAGTACTGCGGGCAGAGTTAAGGGCAGAGCGCCGTTGCGTCAGGCCCGAGCGGATAGAGCCATAGGCCATCCAGAGAAGGAAGCCCCCGCCCACCAGCTGCAGCAAACCGAGCAGGCTGGGGCGAGCGGCGATAAGAGCAGATAGCCCTGCCAGGGAGGCGGTGAGCCAGACGACGATGCCGGTGCAGATGCCCAGCGCGCACATGATTCCGGCACGCGTGGAGCGCGGGGCGACGCGGATGACCTGCACTACGTCAGGGCCCGGAGCCACAATCATGGCCACCCATACTCCAAGCAGCGTGACTAGAGCAGCTAAAGTCATCCGGCCCTTCTTTTGGCTCTTCTAGTAAGCACCCTTCACGGCCTGCTTGTGATCGCGCACTGCCTCGCCCGGGGCGTACAGCGGCATGTCCTCGCCGGCCTTGTACCAGGTTACGTCGTTAAGCGGTGCCAAAGGCTTCTTTCCGGCAATCAGATCGGCGGCCTTCTCGCCCACCATCATCGTTGGCGAGTAGATGTTGCCGTTGGTCACGGACGGGAAGACGCCAGCATCAGCGATGTAGAGGCCCTCAATGCCCCAGACCTGCATGGTTTCTGGGTCCACAACCGCCATTGGGTCATCCTTGGAGCCCATCTTGGTGGTGCACGACGGGTGCAGTGCGGTCTCACCGTCGTTGCGTACCCATTCGAGGATCTCCTCGTCGGTCTGCACGTCAGGGCCCGGGCTGAACTCGCGGGCGCCCACCTCAGCCATGGCTTCGGTGTCCAGGAGAGAACGCGCAACGCGCACTGCCTCGACCCACTCGCGGCGATCCTGGTCGGTCTTCAGGTAGTTGAAGAGAATCTCCGGCTTTTCGTGGATATCGGCGCTCTTGATGCGGACATGGCCCTTGGTATCGGAGAACATCGGGCCAACGTGCCACTGGAAGCCATGCTTGACGTCGGCCTTCTGGCCGTCGTAGCGCACTGCCATCGGCAGGAAGTGGAACATCAGGTTCGGGTATTCCTCGTTCTCGTTGGAACGAACGAATCCGCCGCCCTCGAAGTGGGAGGTCGCAACCGGGCCCTTCTTGGTGAGAATCCACTGCAGGCCCATGAATGGCCAGCGCCACTTGTCCAGGTAAGGCTGGGAAGAAGCGGTGGACTTGGTGGTCTCGTACTGGATGTAGACCTCGAGGTGATCCTGCAGGTTCTCGCCCACGCCTGGCAGGTGCTTGACGACGTCGATTCCGTGCTTGCGCAGCAACTCCTCGTCACCGACACCGGAGACCTGCAGCAGCTGCGGGGTGTTGATGGCGCCAGCGGAAAGGACGATCTTCTCGGCGAATACGCGGTGGACGCCGCCCTTCCACTCGTATTCCACGCCGACGGCCTTCTGGCCTTCGAAGAGAACCTTGGTGGTAAAAGCGCGAGTACGAACCTCGAGGTTCTCGCGGTCTAGGTTCGGGTGCAGGTATGCACGCGCGGCGGACCAGCGCTTGCCGTGCTTGATGTTGCGGTCGAAAGGAGCAAAGCCTTCCTGGCGGTAACCGTTAACGTCGTTGGTCAGGTGGTAGCCGGCCTGCTGCACGGACTTGAACAGGGCCTGGAAGAGCTCGCTGGTTGCAGGACCGCGGGAAAGGTAGAGCGGGCCGTCGTGGCCGCGGCGCGGATCGTTATCTTCTGCCGCGGCGGCGTTTTCCATGCGGTTGAAATAAGGCAGGCAGTGCGCGAAGTCCCAGTTTTCCATGCCCGGGTTCTTGGCCCACTTCTCGTAGTCCATGGGGTTGCCACGCTGGTAAATCATGCCGTTGACGGAAGAAGAGCCACCCAGCAGCTTGCCACGGGCGTGGTAGATGCGGCGGCCATTCATCTCTGGCTCCGGCTCGGATTCGTACATCCAGTCGTAGTTCTTTGCACCAATCGGGAAAGAGAATGCGGAAGGCATGTGGACGAAGAGATCCCACAGGGAATCGTTGCGTCCGGCCTCAAGGACCAGCACACGAGTGTTCTTGTCTTCGGTCAGGCGTTCGGCGATGACGGAGCCTGCGGAGCCACCGCCAACGACGACTACGTCGCTTACTTCATCGGTGACCTTCTTAGCGGAACGCTTCTTGGTCAGCTTGTCCATAAAACCCATAAATCCCCTTCTTTCTGTGAAATATTTCACACGTCAAGATTGCCCCACCGGAAGTGAAAATATTGTAATTTATACAAAAGTCTGTATTTATTCACATCGCCTTATGTGCGGGCACTATCTCCAGAGTACACATCCCTCTAGAAGTTTGCCCATCTTAATGTATATTTACCTTGTCCGGATGGATGTCTCTGGAGATGAAATCCGAAGTCTTTGCACATAGGTTGCCCGAATATGATTCATTTCACTCACCTTTCTCTCCCTGCGATCTTGTGAGCATTTTGGGGCACCCGTGCGAAAGATTCGGCCCAAACCAACCAACATTAGGAGAAGTAGATGGCTAACTTTGACCCTCACGATCCTGAGGAGTCTCACACTTCAAGTAAAGTCCCCCAAGAAGGGGGTAAAAACACCTCTCTCGCAACCCCATCTGGAGAGCCCAAGAAGCGCAGCCCACGCTACCAAGTTCGTGCCCTCGTCGGCAGCTACAAGGCTGAAACCGGCGATGCCGTAGGCGCGGATCAGGTCCCTGCTCCCAAGACAAACTGGCCGGTATTTATCATCTCCGGCGTCCTCATTATTGCCATGGCGCTCTATGCCGGGCTCGGCCGCGATTCCGCGGCGGAAACCCTGGCTAGCGTCACCGGCTGGATCGGCCACAACCTCGGCTGGTTCTATGTCCTCACCGCCACCATCGCCGTGGTCTTCGTGCTCTATATTGCCTTTTCCAATGCCGGCAATATCCGCCTCGGCCCGGACCACTCGCGGCCGAAATTCAACACCTTCTCTTGGGCGTCCATGCTCTTTGCCGCCGGCATCGGCGTGGACCTCATGTTCTTCGCTGTCGCAGAACCCGTGACCATGTACGTCACCCCACCGGTCGGGGAAGGCGAAAACATGGAGGCCGCCAAGGAGGCCGTGGTGTGGGCGATGTTCCACTACGGCATCACCGGTTGGGCGCTTTATGCACTGATGGGCATGGCCTTCGGTTACTTCGCCTACCGCCTCAATATGCCGCTGGCTATCCGCTCCGCGCTGTATCCGCTCATCGGCAAGCGCGTACACGGCCCAGTTGGTGATGCAGTCGATATCGCTGCCATGCTGGGCACCGTCTTCGGTGTGACCGCCTCCCTGGGCATCGGTGTGGTGCAGCTGTCCTACGGCTTCCACCTCATCTTCGGCATCGAGCAGGGCCTTGGTCTGCAGTCCGCTCTCATCATTATTGCGGTGGCCATTGCCACACTGTCGGCTGTATCCGGTGTGGATAAGGGCATTCGCTTCCTCTCCGAGCTGAACGTCTATTTGGCCATCGCGCTGATGGTCTACGTCGTGGTCTTTGGCAAGACCGCCTACCTCTTCGATGCCATCGTGACCAATATCGGTGACTACGTCTCGAAGTTCCCATCCTGGACCATGGAGACCTTCGCCTTCGCCGAAGACCAAGCCAACGTAGACACTTGGATGCAGTCCTGGACCCTCTTCTTCTGGGCATGGTGGATTGCCTGGGCTACCTTCGTCGGCCTGTTCCTCGCCCGTATTTCCCGCGGCCGCACCCTGCGGCAGTTCATCTTCGGCGTGCTGACCTTCCCCTTCCTGTTCATCCTGATGTGGATGTCCTTCTTCGGCAACACCGCTTTGGACATGGTTCGTTCCGGCGAATACCCCGACTTTGCCGAAGCCGCAATCAATACACCGGAGCAAGGCTTCTACGACATGCTGGCCGAGTTCCCCGGCGCATCCATCGTCATCTTCTTGACCACGTTCATCGGTCTGCTGCTCTACATCACCTCAGCCGACTCTGGTGCGCTGGTGATGTCCAACTTCACCTCGAAGATTACGGATAGCCGCCAGGACGGCCCGAAGTGGATGCGCATCTTCTGGTCCGTCACCGTGGGCGCACTAACCCTGGCGCTTTTGCAGATCGATGGCATCACCACAGTCCAGTCCGCCACCGTGGTCATGGGCCTGCCTTTCGCCTTCGTGGTCTACCTCATTATGTTCTCCCTGTGGAAGTCCCTGCGCCTAGAAAACATGCAGCGCGAGGCCCGCACCACCGCTATGCACGGAGTGATTTCCTCCCGTACCGAGCGCGAACCGGCCAATGCCGACCTCTGGAAGAACCGCCTCGACCGGGCCAATACCTTCCCTTCCAAGCAGGAGATGGATACCTACCTGCGCGAAACCGCTACCTACGCCCTCCAGCAGGTGGCAACACACATGCGTACCCGCGGTTACGACGCCATCTTGCTCACCAGTGAGCTTCCCGACGTCGAACTGCCCCAGCTCGACCTAGAAGTAAAGCTGCACAATGAGCGCATGTTCCGCTACCAGCTTTTCCCGGTAGCGGCCGAGCGCCCCGATTTCAGCGCGGGCGAAGGCGACGAGTACTACCGCCTCGAGGTCTACGATATGACCGGTTCGCTGGGCTATGACGTCTACGGCTATTCCGAGAACCAAATCATCAATAACGTGCTGGACCTCTACGAGCGCCACCTGGCCTTCCTCTACATGCAGCAGACCCAGCCGGGTGACTCCGATGTCTCTGATGGCGCCGAGCCCGAGCGCACCTGGCGCGAAGATAGCTAAGCTGGCCACTACAACTACCTCTATGAGAGAAAGGTTGCTTTTCACTTGAGCACCCAGAACACTTTGTTCGACCCCACCCAGACCGACCTGCTGAAGGGCGTGCATGCTGATGGCGCCCCGAAGTCCCTGTTCATCAACGGTAAGTGGGAAGCCGCCCAAAGCGGCGACACCCGCACCATCATTTGCCCGGCCGATGGTTCCACCGTCGGTTTAGTCTCCGAGGCATCCGACGAGGACACCAAGCGCGCCATCAAGGTTGCCCGTGAAAGCTTTGATAACGGCGAGTGGACTAATACCCCGGCCGCCGAGCGCGGCAAGCTGGTCATCCGCGTGGCCGATTTCATCCGCGAGCACAAAGAACTTTTCGCTTCCGCGGAGTCCGCTGATACCGGCAAGCGCTATGAGGAGTCCTTGGGCGATATGGATGACATCGCCAACGCCTTTGAGTACTTCGGCACCCTGGCCCAGCACCAGGCCGGCCGCGTAGTCGACCCGCAGGATCCCAACCTGCGATCGCGCATCGACGCCGAGCCCGTTGGCGTCTGCGGACTGATTACCCCGTGGAACTACCCGCTTCTGCAGGTCTCCTGGAAGGTCGGCCCGGCCCTGGCCGCCGGCAATACCTTCGTCCTCAAGCAGGCGGAACTCACCCCGCACACCGCGATGCTGCTCATGGCCGCCCTCAAGGAATGCGGATTGCCAGATGGCGTAGGCAACCTCATCACCGGCGCTGGCGCTAACTGCGGCAACCCGCTGTCGCAGCATCCAGATGTGGACATGGTCTCCTTCACCGGTGGCCTGGTCACCGGCAAGATCATCGCAAAGAACGCTGCGGAGACCGTCAAGCGCACCGCGCTGGAGCTCGGTGGCAAGAACCCGAACGTCATCTTCGCCGATGCGGACTTCGACGTCGCTGTAGATAACGCCCTCAACGGCGCTTTCTTCCACTCCGGCCAGGTCTGCTCCGCGGGTTCCCGCATCATCGTGGAAGAATCCCTGCACGATAAGTTCATCGAGGCACTGGTGGCGCGCACCAACAACATCAAGATCGGCGGCCCAACCGACGATAAGGCGGAGACCGGCCCGCTCATCTCCGCCGATCACCGCGAGAAGGTCGCCGCTTACGTGGACAAGGCCCGCGAGCAGGGCGCCAAGATCCTCACCGGCGGCCGTGCCGCTACCAGTGAGGACACCAATGGCCAGCACGGTACCGGCAACACGGACCTGGGCAAGGGCGTGTACTACCTGCCGACCATCATCGATGGCGCCACCAAGGACATGGAGTGTGTCCACGACGAGGCCTTCGGCCCAGTTGTCACCGTGGAGACCTTCACCACTGAAGAAGAAGCCATCGCTACCGCGAACGACACCGAGTACGGCCTGGCAGGCGCCGTATTTACTAGCGACGCCGGCAAGGCTGAGCGCATGGCACGCGCTATGCGCCACGGCACCATCTGGATCAATGACTTCCACCCATACCTGCCACAGGCCGAGTGGGGCGGCTACAAGCAGTCCGGCAACGGCCGCGAGCTCGGCCCAACCGGCTTTGCCGAGTACCAAGAGCACAAGCACGTCTACCAGAACCTGGCCCCTGCGGCTTGGGACCAGTTCGGTTTGCAGTAATTAACTCTGCGTGCGTGGCTTGATGGTCATCGTGTCGATGTTGACGTGCGCTGGAAGCGAAGCCACCCAGCGCACCGTCGAGCACGCAGGCTTCCCGCGAGATAGTGACCGCGGAAGGATCGGTTTCTAGCTCGCGATGGAATCCTCAAGCTCAGCCAGCATGTTGTCAACGAGGCCAATCTTGAAGTCAGCTGGCGCGAAGGCGCCCTCTTTCATGTCGGTGATGAGGTTGACCTCTACCTGAGTGCGCAGCTGCTTCATGGAGAAGTTAGCCACTGCCAGGCGCCATGCCTCAACTGCGCGAATGCCGCCGGAGAAGCTGTACCCCACGAAAGCGATGGACTTGTTTACCCACTCGGCGCCCAAGGAATCGAAGGCGTTCTTGAACGGACCCGGCACGGAGTGGTTGTACTCAGGGGTGACAAAGACGTAGCCATCGCAAGAATCGATGGCATCGGACCAAGCCTGAACGTTGGCGTCGTCATAGCTCTTGTTCGCCGCCATCGGGATGACGGAGGTGGTCATGATCGGAACGTTGAATGCCTTGAGATCAATTACTTCGTATTCAACGCCGGTGTTGCGGCCTTTAGCCAAGTCACCAACCCAGTTTGCGATTGCCTCGCCTGCACGATCGTCGCGAGTAGAGCCGAGAACGATGCCAATCTTTGCCATGGGAATAACCCTCTTTCGTTTTGTTGATTAGTCAACAAGAAAGACTAGCACGCGCGTCAACTTGGCGAATAGTGATATTGATTCGCCCTTCCCGCAGACCACATCCTTCTGGCAACGTTGCGTCATTAACCCGCACCACACCGTGATAGGCCAGCCGCTTCGGTCCGCCAAAGACAATCAGATCCCCTGAACCAAGCAGAACGTCATCCCAGGGCTTATTGCGGTTTTCCGTATTGCCCATCCGAAACAGCGCTTCATCACCAATGGATAGAGAAATTACCGGCGCCAAGGATTCCTCAAAATCGTCGACGTGCATGCCCATCCCCGAGCCCGGTGGATAGTAATTCACCAACGCCATCTCAGGAACAAAGCTCTCAGCCCATGGCGCTAACTCGGGCGCGACCTCGGCAGCCGCGCGCAGTGCCGGAGACGCCAGCTCCCGCAACGATTCCAGCATCGGCGGCACTCGAGTCCCCTCAATATTGTCCACGTAACGATAGGTCTCGTAATGCCAGAACCTGCCCAAATGCAGCTGATGCACGCTCATCTGCCCCGACTTCAAACGTAGGCGATACATCGCCATCGGCGTGCCCGCATAAGCCCGCGCCACCTCACGAACAGCAGAAACCAACGCTTCTTGGCTGCTCACGGACAACCATCCTGGCAGATGCGCCACGCCCGGCGCGACCTGGACGGCGGGGCGAGAGACGTCGAAAAGCATGGCCCAAGAGTACATGTCCGTCCGCAGCACACAAGACGTCCCTTTCACGCGACTAGACTAAATCCCCATGAACCTCGAGCAATTCGGCACCTGGGAAAAAATGTCCGGCGGGCACTGGCACCTGCCGGGGCAGACGGAACAAGTACGCGCGGAGCACGCCCGTACTTTCCGCTTGATCAAGCAGTTCAACGAGTTAGGTAGCACCGATCAAGACAAAGCACGGGAAATTCTGCGGGAGCTGCTTCCGGAGGAATCCCATGTGCCGGGCTGGTTCGGGCCGGCCAACGTGGAGTTCGGTTGCAACCTCATCATAGGTGAGCATGTCTTCATCAATTTTAATGCCACCATCTTGGCCCAGGCCAAGGTCACGCTGGGGGATCGCGTGATGATTGGGCCCAATTGCTCCTTTATCACCGTGAGCCATCCGGTCAATGACCACGAGATGCGCGAGGGAGGTTGGGAGATTGCCAAACCGATCACCGTGGGCCGCAACACCTGGTTCGGGGCCAACGTCACCGTCATGCCCGGTGTCACCATTGGCGAGGATTGCGTCATTGGTGCGGGCACGCTCGTCACCCGCGATATCCCGGATAAGTCGCTGGTACTGGGCACTCCCGGCCGCGTGGTGCGCAAGCTCAATGGAGACAACCTCGAGCGCGAAGATCTCGAAGGCCCAGTGGAAGGCTTCGGGCTGACGTAGATGTTCGATCTCGCACGCATCGGCGCGGGCCTGCCCGTTGCCGAAACCATCGATAGCCTGCCCAAGACCGGAAACATAGTGGTGCAGGCCCCGCCTGGCACCGGCAAGACCACGCTAGTTCCGCCGGCCTTGGCAAACATGGATGGCAAAGTCATCGTCACTGCCCCACGCCGCGTCGCAGTCCGCGCGGCAGCCAACCGCCTCCAAGCGCTGTCCGGCCAGCAGATCGGCTACGCGGTGCGCGGTGATTCCCGCAAAGGTCAGGACGTAGAGTTCGTCACCCCGGGCGTGCTGCTGCGCCGCCTCCTTAAAGATCCCGAGCTCACCGGCGTTGCCTCAGTAGCCATCGACGAGGTTCACGAACGCCAGCTCGACACGGACTTGGTCCTTGGCATGTGTCTCGAATTGGCGCAGCTGCGCGACGATTTCCGCGTCGTCGCCATGTCCGCGACCGTTGATGCGCAGCGTTTCTCGCAGCTTATGGACGCCCCGGTTCATGTCACCGAGGCGGTCACTCATCCCCTCGATATTCACTATCGCCCAGCGCCTGGACGTGCTTCCGGCGACCGCGATTTTTATGCTCACGTAGCCCGCCAAGCCATGGGGCATACAGGTTCCACACTGGTCTTTGTCCCCGGCGTGCGCGAGGTGGAGCTGGTCTGCAAGATGCTGCCGGAGGCCTATCCGCTCCACGGTAGGCAGAGCACGGCTGAGCAGGATGCTGCGTTGTACACGGATGCCGATCGCATCGTTGTCGCGACATCCATCGCGGAATCCTCCCTGACGGTGCCCGGCGTGCGCACCGTGGTCGACGCTGGTCTCTCGCGCACCCCGCGCCGCGACGCCCAGCGCGGAATGTCCGGTCTGGTTACCGTATCCACCTCCAAGTCGAGCGCGGATCAGCGCGCCGGACGTGCAGGCCGTGAGGCCCCGGGTACCGTCATCCGCTGCTATTCCCAAGAGGATTACCAGCACTTTGCCCCGCACATCACCCCGGAGATCTTGAGCGCCGACCTCACTCAAGCCGCGCTATTCCTGGATTGCTGGGGCGCCGGTCCGGATTTCCCGTTGCTGGATCAGCCACCTGCACGCGCGCTTGCCGACGCCCACCGTACCCTCACCGCGATTGGCGCCACCCCGGAGCTCGCGACCATGCCTACCGACCCACGCCTCGGGGCTGCACTTTTGAAATACGGCTCCCAAGCTGCCCCAGCCGTGGCGGCGCTGAGCGATTCCCCGCGCGGGGATATCACCCGCATCGCTCCGGCCAAACGCGAGGTCCAGCGCCTCGCGCGCCTCGTGCCGGATAAGGGCAGCGTCGATCCCAGCCGCGTTGTGGCCGCCGCATTCCCCGATCAGGTGGCAAAGAGAATGGGCGATGACTACCTTCTGGCCAGCGGTACCCGCGCCCGATTATTAGAGGACAATGGTGCCGCATGGCTGGCCGTAGCGGAAGTGTCTCTTTCTAACGCTGGCAACGCCATCATCCGCGCCTTTACCCGCATCGACGAAGAGGCAGCGCTTGCAGCCATCGGCACCACTGAAGAAGTAACTGCGACCTTAAAGGATGGGAAAATCCGCGGGCGCAAAGTAACCCGCGCCGGCGCGATCGAGCTAAGTTCTACCCCCATCAAGGTCACCGGTGCCGCCGCCGAAGAAGCCCTTGCTGCCGGCATCCGCGAGCAGGGCCTAGGTCTTTTCTCTTTCAGCGAGAAAGCCCAGATCCTGCGCGATCGCCTTCGTCACCTCTACCGCAACTACGGCGCGCCTTGGCCAGACGTGGAGCAGGCGGATCCTGCCGAGTGGCTCGGCCCCGAGCTGCACCAGATTGCAGAAGGCACGCCTGCCTCCGCTATCGACGTCTACCCTGCTCTACAGCGACTTCTGCCCTGGCCGGAGGCAAGCAAGCTCGACGAACTCGCACCTGAGCGCCTACCCGTTCCTTCCGGCAGGGATGCAAAGATCGACTGGAGTGGCGAGCGTCCCGTGGTCTCCATCAAGCTGCAAGAGTGCTTTGGCTTGGCCGAATCCCCCGTATATTGCGGCCACCGCGTGCAATTCCACCTGCTCTCGCCTGCCGGCCGGCCGCTTGCCGTCACCGATGATCTGGCCAGCTTCTGGGCCGGGCCCTACCAGGGCGTGCGCGCCGATATGCGCGGGCGCTACCCCAAGCACCCGTGGCCCGAGGACCCGTGGACCGCACCTGCCACCGCCAAGACTAAGAAGCGGATGTAGGCCCCCACTGCTGGATGCCCAGGTAGATGCTCATCACCACCACGAGGGTAAGCAGAGCATAACGAATCAGCTTGGTGCCGCCGCCTAGGACCGTGCGGGCACCGAGCTGCGCGCCAATGACGTTAGCCACGGCCAAGACTAGGGCCAGCGCCCAAATGACGTGCCCTCCCAAGATGAACACGCAGAGCGCGCCGACGTTCGTGCAGGTGTTGACCACCTTCGCCATCGCCGCTGACTTGAGGAAGTTCTGGGAGAAGATGCCCGTAAACGCCATGATGAGAAACATGCCGGTGCCGGGGCCAAAGATGCCGTCATAGAAAGCGATGCAGGCCACCGCTGCCAACGCAGCCCACGTGCGCCATCCGCCACGGATGCCTTCGCTTTCATTCGTGCCAAAGCTGGGGCGAAAGGCCACGAAGGCACCGGCGCAGACCATCAACACGATAATCAGCGGGCGCATCACGTCCTTATCAATCATCGCCGCAGCGCCCGCGCCGATGCCGGAGCACACCAGCGCTACCAGGCTTAAGCGGACAAGCTCCCCCGCCGGTGGCCGAACCTTGCGCACCATCGTCACTGCAGCCGAGGCCGTGCCCGAGACTGCCGCAACTTTATTCGTGGCCAGCGCCGTCGCCGGCGCCAGTTGCGGTGCCACCGCCATGATGAGCGGAATTAATACGAGTCCCCCGCCGCCAATGACGGCATCGATCCATCCCGCTACCGCAGCTCCTGACGTCAAAATTGCCCAACCGCTAAATCCCAGGTCCAACAACTCCATGCGTGTTATTAAACTCGACGCTATGTCTGTTCGTGCACAGTGGGCCATCATTGCGCCAGGGTCTGTGGCCCTCGGCGCGCTTTTTACTTACCTGCACGTGCCCGCCGCCTGGATCCTGGCAGCCATCGTGGTCTCCGGCGCGATGGCGCTTATCACCGGGCAAGAACTCACCGTCAACAAGCACTTCTACGCCGTGGCCCGCGGCTTCATCGGCATCATGGCGGCCATCCCCCTCACGCTGGTACCGGCCTCGCTACTTCTTGGCTTTCTTCCCGCCGCCATCACGATGTCCCTCATCACCGTCGTCGTCGGCATGGCAGGCGGAATGTTGCTGCACCGCTCGCAGCCCAAAGAGATCTCCTGGGAGACCGGCATTTTATCCATGCTGCCCGGCGGCGCCTCCCTTATGCCGGCGCTTGCCAGCGAGCTCGGCGCCGACTACCGCTATGTGGCGCTGACCCAATACCTCCGCCTGCTCGCGGTTTCGGTCTCCCTGCCTTTTATGGTCAGCTTCATGACCACTGAATCCGGTGGCACGGATGCATCCGTCCACGTCGATAGCGCCTGGTGGGTCATTGCGCTGACCGTAGCTATTGCGATCCTCGGCGAGCGCCTAGGCAAGCTCGCGCACCTGCCCGCCTCAGCCGTCTTGGGCCCGCTCATCCTCACCGTCATCGTCGCGCAATTCCTGCCCGCCGGGCACACACTGGAGCCGCACTCCATCTTCAAGATCATGGCATTCATGTCCATCGGTTGGGTCTGCGGCGGCGGGCTGTCCATCCCCGCGCTGCGTTCCTTTGCCAAGCAGCTCCCGGCCACAATCGCCTTCATCATTATCGTCATCGGCGTCTGCGCGCTTACCGCCTGGCCGCTGACGGCCTGGCTGGATATCTCCTATTTCGAGGCCTACCTCGCCACCTCGCCCGGCGCTCTCGAGACAGTTCTTGCGCTATCTTCCGAAGGCGGCGCGGGACCTGCAGTGGTCGCGGTGCAGATCGTCCGCCTCATCATCGTGCTCGTTATCGCAGGCTATCTGCCCCAAATTTTGCGCCTTATAACCAAAAAGTAAGTGACCATCAAGCGCTCCGCTGCTATCAAATGGCTAAGACTGAAAACTCAGGCTTTAGTTCAAGATGGTCTGCCGCAGAATCGACATAGGAACAGATCCTAGCGCCAAGGCCTCGGAGTGGAAGTCCCGTACGCTCATTCCCTGCTCCACGGCCTCCTGCCTGGTCTGCTGCCATAGGCGCTCGCCCAAGGCATAGGAAGGCGCCTGCCCCGGCCAGCCCAGGTAGCGGTTGACCTCAAAGTTGAGGTTCGCGTCATCCATCGCGGTGTTTTCGCGCATGAAGGTCTTCACGTGGGCCTTATCCCACTTGCCAGAGTTGCTGCAGTCCGGCAGCTTCTTGCCCAAGTGCAATCCGATGTCCACCACAACGCGGGCGGCGCGGAAACGCTGGGCGTCGAGAAGCCCCATGCGGAATCCCGGATCCTCCATATAACCCAGCTCCGCCATGAGCGCCTCAGCGTAAAGCGCCCAGCCTTCGCCGTGGCCCGAGTTCCAGGTCACCGCACGGCGCCACAGGTTGAGATCATCTTGGACCAGCGCAGAACCCAGCTGCAGATGATGGCCCGGCACGCCCTCGTGGTGAACCGTGGTCAGCTCTTGCCAGGTGTGGAAACGCTCCTGGCCAGCCGGAACTGACCACCACATGCGGCCGGGACGCGAGAAATCATCTGAAGGCGGGGTATAAAAGATGCCGCCTGTACCGGCAGGATCGATGCAGCATTCGATATCGCGGATCTGCTCCGGAATGTCGAACTCGGTGCCATCCAAATCCTTGATGACTTTCTCCGCCGTGCCCTGCATCCATTCCACGAGCGCATCGGTGCCCTCCAGCACGTAGCGCTCCTCTTGGTTGAGGTTGCGCATCGCGGCCTTCACGGTGCACTCAGAGCCATACAACTCGTGCGCGATCTTTTCTTGCTCAGCGCGGATTTCTTGGACACGCTCCAGGCCCCACTCGTAGGCCTCATCAAGATCGACGGTATCGCCGACGAAAAGCTTGGAAAACCGCTCATAGCGGTCGCGGCCCACCGCATCCTCGGTGGAAGCCTGCGGCTGTAGTTCATTGGAGAGCCAATCAGCGAACTGCCCAAAAGCGCTCTTTGCCGCCTCGACCTCAGTACCCTCGACGCCAAGGCCCTCCAGCATGGAACCGGCGTCGGCAAGCCGCTCACACTGGACGAAGACTTCGTTGATCTGGCGATGCGGCGGAATCAGGCCATGTGCCGCCGACTCCTGCAAGGAATCCTTGTATCCGCTTAGTGCGCCACCGACCTTGGACAGGCGCGAGCGAATGGCATCAAGCTGCTCAGGGGTATCCTGCGGCATCAGCAGCAAAGTATCGCGAATGGTCTGCACCGGGGAGGCGATGTTGTTGAGGCTGCGCATATCCTCGCCGTGGTGGTGCAAGTCCAGCTCTAGGCAAAGGCGATCGCGCAAGACGGCTGCGGTCACGTAATCCACATCGTCGAAGTCATCTTCATCATCGGACTCGTCAGTGGTGTCATCCAGAGCATCGACGTCAGCGACCATGTCACGGGTGCGGTCAGCAATAGCCGCGTAGTACTCCGGCGAGAAATCCTGCAGCTCGCCTTCGAATCCCGGGATGCCCCACGCCGTTGCTTCGGTAGGGCTTAGCTCCGCAAGATCGTGCACAAAGTTATCGCAGGCCGCGTCCAAGAGGGAAGGATGGCGGCTCTGGTTTGGCTCTGAACTCATGAGGGTGAAGTCTATCCTTTACCTGGAGCCTAGGGCCAACCTAGGCGCCAAACGTTGTCAGCTTGTTAGCTACTTGTTATCCCACTTCATCCCGGGATTAGTCCAACCCGCAAAGGCATCCAGAACCTGCGCTGGCGTTGGCTCAAGCACGATCGCATCCACAAAGCGGCGCTGCACGAAGCCCGCCTCTGACATGCCCGCGTACATGTCCACGAAAGGACGCCAGAATCCGGCGACGTCCACCAAGCCAACGGGGCCGTCGACGTGGCCTAGTTGCTGCATGGTCAGCACCTCCGCGAGCTCTTCGAGGGTGCCCACGCCGCCCGGCAGACACACGTAGCCATCTGCCAAGTCCTCCATGCGGGTCTTGCGCTGCGCCATGGTCTCCACCACTTCAAGTGAGGTCAGGCCAGGATGTGAAAGCTCTAGGTCCACCAGCTGTTCGGGGATCACGCCGGTGACCGTTCCGCCTCCTGCCAGACATGCATCCGCTACCACGCCCATGAGCCCCACGTTGCCGCCGCCGTAAACCAAGTTGATTCCACGATCTGCCAGCTGCCCGCCCAGCTGACGGGCTGCTTCGATATATGCTTCCGAGTTACCGGTGGCCGAGCCGCAATAAACCGCAATTGAATCCATGGACACCACACTATAGAAAGAAGTCCTTAGACAATGTTGTCTAATCTTGCGAATACCTGCTAGACAATACGGTCTAGAAAATCTATACTTCTAATTATGCTCAAACCTGGCCCCGTGTTCACTCGCCCGCGCACCCCAGCGGCTAAGTGCCTTCACCTCGTGCGTTTAAACCCCATCATCACGCGCAGTGAGCTCGTCGAGGCAACAGGACTTTCCCAGCCCACCATCACCCGCGCCACCGCAGCACTGCTCCAGGCGGGCCTCATCCAGGAAAGAAACGATCTCACCCGTTCCCGAGGCCGCGGGCGCCCCACGGTTCCGCTCGAAGTTGCCGAAAATGACTGGATCCTGGCCGGAATTGCCGTGGGTACCTCGCAGACCCACATCGGCTTCTACGACACGCTCGGGCGCACCATCCGCGAAGATGACGTACCTACCCCCGTCGCGCAGCTGAGCGAGGAGGACTTCATCGAGCACATCATGGCCGGCGTCCATCGCCTAAGCGCAGGCCTCGACCGCAAACTGGTCTCCGTGGGCATTACCACCTCCGGCACTGTCGACGCCGCGGGCCGCGTCACCGCCGCAAACCTGGGCTGGGTCGACGTCGACATCGCAGAGCGCCTGCGCTATCAGTTCAGCGTGCCCGTTGTGGTTTCCTCCGCCGTGCCCGCAATCTTGGGCTCCGAAACCCAAGCCGCGGAACTTGGAAATACCGATCCGGTTCTAGTGCTTTTTGCGGATGACTCGATCGGCGCCGCGCTTTCCACCGGCGACGAAGTCTCCCAGATCATCCCCCTGCCTTCCATCGCAGAGGTGCCCCACCCAGAGGAAACCTTAACTACCGCCGCCGTACAGAAAAAGCTAGACAGCGTCGATACCTCCGCGCACCGCGAGATCCTCGATGAACGCGCTCGCCATCTAGGCCTTGTCGCGGCACAGCTCATCAAGGAGCATGAGCCCACCACCGTTGTGCTCGCCGGTGGAGCATTCCTTGATGACCCTGCAGCGCCGAAACGTTTCGCGGCAGTCGTACGAGAAAAAGCCGGAAAGTCCACCCAGCTACGTCTCATCCCCTCACATCAGGAGATCGTGGGGGCGATTACCCGCGCAATTGCGCTCGATCCCCTGCTGCGCGTGCCGCTCGAGCTAAAGGCTTAGCCGCGGGAGGAAAGCTCTGCGTCGATGCGCAGGAGGCCGGAGCCATCGTTGCCCACGAGCTTGATCTGGTCGATGATCTCGCTGACGGTGGACTCCTCCTCGATCTGCTCCTCTAGAAACCAGTTGATCATGGAGCGGGACTCCAGATCGCCGGCCGCATCAGCGGTGCGCGCGATCTCGCGAATCTGCTCGGAGACCTTCTGCTCGTGCGCGAAAGCCGCCTCGAAAGCATCCAGCGGGGTAGCTGCCTTGATGGAAGGAACTGGGATGTCAGAAAGCTCTACTCGGTAGCCGCGGTCCAACAGGTGCTGCGCGAACTTCTGCGCGTGCGCGCGCTCCTCTTCTGCCTGCGCGTAGAACCAGTCGCGCATACCTGGGAAGGAGAGGTTATCCATCTCGTATGCCAGCTGGGTGTAAATAAGAGCAGCGCCGTGCTCGTTGTTGACCTGATTGTTCAGGAGGGTTTGCAGCTTCTCGTCCATGTCAGGAACCTTTCTCTAAGACACCCCGGAAAGTACAATTGCCTATCAAACCGGGGCGATTCATTAAGTGCAACACCAACAATACAGATTTATTTCCGTCGCGCTAGGAAGGTTTGCTTTAGCAAACATGCCGGTCAAGGCAACTTTTTGGGTTGGATCTCCTAACTTTGCTCAGGATATCCACCACTGCATTCCCCCTTAGGACAACCGCGACACAACCAAGCCACGCTTGACGACGCCGCCCTTGCCTAGAACAGCTTCGGCAGTTTCAGGCCCGGAATCGCACCAGAGAAGGCAGCACCGACTGCAGCCAGAATCGCAACAATCGCGGCTACAATGCCGCCGATTGCACCCGCGGAAGAACCCGCGTCAGGCTTTGGATCTGGCTTCGGCTCTGGCTTCACTTCTGGCTCAGCAGCCGCCTTGCCATAGGTGACAGTGAGGTCAGTGTTTCCGTCCTCTAGCGGTCCCGGCTCGTAGAAGCCCAGCATCGCGTCGGAGCCAACCTTGGTGATGGACGTCTGCGCATCTGTGGTGGTGTAGGTCTTCTCTGCTGCCGGAACAATTGCTTCGCTCAACTTAAAGGTGGAGATTTCTGCGTCATCCAGGTCGGTTTCAATTGCCTCCTTGCTGCCTGGCCCCTTGGCACCGGTGGTCTTCAAGTCCGCCGTGATGGTGGCATCAGTGCCGGAAACCACCACCTTGATGTCGCTGAACGTCATATCGAGGCCATAGCCGCCATCTGGGCCCATGCCCGGGTGTGCTTTGAAGTGCAGCGAGCCATCAGTGTCGATGGTTCCGTTACCCTTTTCGTCAACCGTGGATGCGGAAGCATTCACTGGAAGCTTGAAAGAATTGTCAGCGAAGACGGCACCATCAGTGGTCTTAATCTCACCCTGCGCAAAAGGCTTTTGCAGGTAGGAAATGAAGGACTCCTTGATGGGCCAGCTGAGCTCACCGGAAGCGAGGGCAGGAATTTCCGCAGCGGAAGCAGTGGGTACTGCGAGAGCACCGGCCACGAGAGTGGTGGCGGTGAGTACAGAGATTGGCTTCATTTAGTTCTCCGAATCAGAAAGAGTGTAGATGAGAGTATGCAAACTGAGCTTTGCTATACCTAACAGAGGTTAGGCAAGGCTAAGCTTAAAGTCAAGACCTGTTTTAGTGTCGCCGATCTAACTCAGCAAAGATGCCCGAATTAAACGCAAAGGCCGCCTGGGCCTCAGAGATAAGCGCCGCCCGCTCTGCTTCTGCCAATCGCATCTCATCAATACGCTGTCGGTAACCATTGCGGTAAGGAGGAATCTTCCCGATCGCGGTGAAGTCGTAGAAGTTAAGCGCATCCGGATCAATCCCATACAGTGCACCCAACCGCGCCGCAATAACCTGGCCGCCGGAAATGTCACCGAGGTAGCGCACATAGTGATGCGCCACAACCTCAACTGCATGCTCAGGTGTAGCCAACTGCTCAAGGCGGGCCACATAAGCCGCGGTAGCCGGCAAGATGCGAACCTTATCACGCCAATCCCCTCCCAGCTGCTGAGTCAGATCGACCTCGAGAGCATCGCGGCGCTCCAAACGCGGATCGGCCACAGCGCCCGCGGTGGCCGTTTCCGCCACAGCACGCACTGTTCGCTCCAATGTCTCATACACAAACCACAGCTGACCGGTCAGATCGGCGACAGCTTTGGCATCTAGCTCTCCCGCCATGAGCCGCTGCATAAAGCTCGATCCCTCCGCCGCCTCGTGGGCACGCGCAGTCTCCTCGCGCAAAGCCAGCGATAACGGTCGATCCAGCGCAATGGTCATAAATTCTCCTTAGAAAAGTAATGCTTACCTAACTTACCGAAACCAACTTAAAGTTAGGGTTACCTAAAAATCAATATTTAAGGAGAAAATCAACCAAAAGAACTACCTGTCTAACTTGCCGCTCAGACGCTCCAAGCGCTGCAAGCTCGCACCATCCAAGCCCCGGAATTCCACCTCGACCCCGCGGTCGGCATACTTTTCCTGCACCGAATCCAGCGTCGCCACCGTGGAGGCATCCCAAATTTCGGCGCCATTTAGGTCAATAACCACGTGCTCTTCCGGCAACGTGTAGTCGAAGGCATAAACCAGATCGTTCGAGGACGCGAAGAAAAGCTGCCCACGCACAAAGTAGGTGTTTCCCTCCAAGTCCACCGACACGAAATGCGCCACGCGGCGAGCAAAAGCCACCGACGCCGCCAGCACACCGGCGACCACACCCACTGCCAAGTTGTGGGTAAGCAAGGTGCCCACCACGGTTACCAGCATGACCACTGTTTCCGAAAGCGGCATAAGCCGCAGCGTGCGCGGGTTAATCGAATGCCAATCCACGGTCGTACCAGCGACAATAATCATCACCGCTACCAACGCCGCCATAGGAATGCGGCCGACGGTCTCCCCCAAGACCACGACGAGGATGAGCAGGAAGACGCCGGCGAGGACCGTCGACAAGCGCGTGCGTGCCTGCGCGCCCTTCACATTGATCATGGTCTGGCCAATCATCGCGCACACACCCATTCCACCAATCAGTGCGGACAAGATGTTTCCCACGCCTTGGCCTAAGGACTCGCGCGTCTTATCGGAGTGCGTGTCCGTAATGTCGTCGACGAGCTTCGCCGTCAGCAGCGATTCCATCAGTCCCACCAGAGCCACGCCAACCACGTAAGGAGCGATGAGCTCGAGCGTCTCCAGATTCAGCGGCACGTTCGGAATAAACAATCCCGGCAGGCTCGTAGGCAGCTCACCTTGGTCGGCCACGTCCGGGACCTTCCACCCGAAAGCAATAGCCAACACCGTGACCACCAGGATGGTCACCAAAGGCGCAGGGATCACCGTGGTCAGCCGCGGCAGCACCAGCATGATCACCAGCCCCATTGCCACCAGCACGTATACCATCCACGGCACATGCTTAAGATGCGGCAGCTGCGCGGTAAACATCATGATGCCCAAAGCGTTGACGAATCCGGTCATCACCGAGCGCGGGATGAAACGCATAAGCTTGGCGACGCCCAGCATCGCCAAGATGATCTGCAAGATGCCGGCCAGCATGATGGTGGCCACCACATAGTCAAGGCCGTGACTGTGCGACAACGGCGCAATAACCAAGGCCACCGCGCCCGCCGCCGCAGAAACCATCGCGGGGCGTCCGCCGGTGAACGCGATGGAGATTGCCATGATCACCGAGGCAAACAAACCCACGCGCGGATCGAGCCCCGCCAAGATGGAAAAACTGAGAACCTCAGGAATCAGCGCCAGCGCTACCGCGAGGCCGCCGAAGACCTCCATACGAAAGCGCGCTGGCGAAGAAAATGCGTATTTAAAACTGCCGAGAACAGAAGTAGGTGCGGGTTGTTGAGACACCGCACATACTCTAGCGGCCCCTAGGCCCCTTCCCTAAAAGAACCGTCAACAGTGATAACAGGCAGAACCGACCACGCAAAATTGATCCAGGCATCTGTCTTTTTCCACGAGAAATCCGGCTCAAAGATGGTCGTGGGCTTGGTGTAAATAACGGCTGACTTCACCTCAGCGGCCGTTTCCGCCAGCAGGTTGACCACGAGATCGAGGGTCTTTCCAGAATCAGCCACGTCATCGACCACCAGAACCTTCTTGCCCTGCAAGGATTCGATATCCAGCTGCGGGTTAAGCAGAACTGGCTCGGGCAAGGTCGCACCGATGTCGGTGTAGAACTCCACGTTGATTGCGCCCATTTCTTTGACGCCGATTGCATAGCCGATGGCGCCTGCTGGGATGAGGCCGCCACGGGCCACGCCCACGATGAGATCAGGGAACCACCCAGAATCAATGACTTGTTGGGAGAGCGCTCGGCTTGCCTCGCCGAATGTTTCCCACGTGAGGTTCTCGCGTTCTGAGTTAAACCATTCTGGGACGCTCATGCGGCTTGCCTGCTCCTTCGACCGACGAATCTTTTCGTATAGTCTATCGGAAAGGAACCTCGCCCAAAGTTCTTCTGAGCTTTCTTGTGTGCAAACGGGAGGGATTTCCTGCTAGCTGCTCCACTGCGCGCACCGCGCACATCACGTGCGCTTCCTTAGAGTTCGAGTAAAAGGCCTGCGCTTGTGCGGGCAGCTTGGGGACGGCATGCAAAGGCAAATCGGAGACGGACAGAAGCGTGCCATAAGGAACGCGGTAGCGGTAACCGTTTGCCGCCAGCGTGCAGGACTCCATATCCACCGCCACAGCGGTGGAGTGCTGTAGCCACTCCCACAGGTCGCGGGAGGTGCGCCATTCCCAGTTGCGGTCGTCGGTCGAGAGCACCGTGCCGGTACGCATCAAAGGATTATCGTCACCGTAGACCTCCCGCACGGAGGCCTCCAGCATGCGCTGCACTTCAGGTATAGCGGGAATCGGATTCCCCGCGCCCACCTTGCGGTCGAGAATGTGGTCCTCGCGCTGATAGGCATTACCCAGGATAAGGTCGCCGATACGCATGCGGCCGTCCAGTCCAGCGCAGTGCCCGATCATGATCCACGCCTCGGGGCGCAGGACAGCAAGGCAGTCCGTGATTGTCTTAGCGTTGGATGGACCAACGCCAATGTTGATCATCGTGATTCCGTCCCCGCTGGCCGTGATGAGGTCAAAGCGTGGCATCTGATAGCGGGAGGTTAGGGTGAGCTCGTCGACGTCGAGAAGCACGGCGTCATTCGAGTGGATCGTCTCCCCAGTAGGCAACACCAGCGCCGTGTAGCGGGAATCCTCTTTGGTGAGCTCGCGCAGGCCAAACTTCACAAACTCCGTGGTGTGCATGGCATAGTTGGTGAACAGGATGTACCTCTGCACCGTGTCGACCTCGATGCCGGTGTAGTGCTCGATGCGCGCGCACGCGATGTCGAAGCGCTGCGGGCCAAAGTGGAAGAGCGGTTTTTCCTTACCGTGGAAGGCCTTCCACTCGCCGTCGATGATGGCATCGTTGACCTCGTCCAGAGTGGGGCGCGGTATCTCACCGCGGTTCTCGGGCACTGAGCCGGCGTCACGGATGTACTCCGGTGGAATGAGCTCATTCGACTGGCCTACGTAAATGTCACAGGGATAGTTCTCCGTCAGCCTTGATAGCTGCTCCGTGAGGTAATCACGCAGGAGCTGAGGTTTGGAAATGACGGCAGAAAAGCGGCCAGCTTGGTCCACATATCCAAAGGGTTCGGAACGGTCGATGGGCTGCCATTCGCGCACGTGCACAGTGATTTTGGGATAGACCACGTGCCTATAACGATCGAAATCCCCCGTCGCGAGGGATTTACGCGCGAGGGAGCACGAGCTGTCATAGAGCTCGATGAGACGGCATACTGCCTCTTCAACAAAGTGGGCATGCTGCAGGTCAGTCATGCCAGCGAGTGTAGTTCGGGTACACCATTTAGGCAGCTTCGATGGTGCCGGGAAACCGTCGAGGGAGGGACCGCTAGACTGCCCCAAGGCTATTGAATTAACGAGGGCCCACCAGCTGCGCACTGGCGGGCCCTCTCCCCATGACTAATCTTCGGCACCTGGTAAAGAAGTGGAGCGCATCTTCCCAAGTAACCGCCCGTGATTAGGCAAGCCTTAGTTTATAAAACTTTTGGATGATGGTCAAGCGTTTTCCAAAATTTTTAAACTGCTTCATAAAACTGCCCATGACGTGCATAAATGGATCAAGGGTACAATTTTGACACATGGCACCAGATCCGATCGTTGAATTGCGAAACTCAATCTCCGCGCAACTCGGGAGGTTTTGGCGCCCCAGTGAAGACTCACCGCGCTATGGAATCGCAACCCCTGCAACCGCAATCGCGTTGCGCGAGGACGTCTCCCAAGAAATCGCCTCGCGCCTCCACGCACGCCCCGACTCCACGCCCGGAGAAAAGATCCTAGAAGCGGACACCGCAGCCACCCTCCCCCTCGGCGCACGCATCAAACCCCGCGGCATCTTCGAGGACGATTGGTCCGCCCGCCCAACGCCGGAGCGGCCCTGGCCAGTAATCCTCATTCACGGCACCTGCGACACTAAAGGCATCTGGCAGCTGCTCGGCACCCAACTCCGCGAGGACGGATGGGCAGTTTTTGCCCCTGACTACGGCAACCGAGCAACCCAGCCCATCCCTGAGTCTTCTCAACAACTGGGCTCCTACATTGATGCAGTCCTCAACGTTACCGGCGTAGAAAAAGCTATCCTCGTCGGTCACTCTCAGGGTGGGCTGTTAGCCCGTTACTGGATGCGCATCGATGGCGGCGCCGAAAAGGTCCGCCATCTCATCTGCCTAAGCTCCCCCAACCACGGCACGACGCAGGGCGGAATCGTCAGCCGACTTGTGCGCAGCGGACGCCAAGAAGCGGTGATGCGCTCCATCATTGATGGTTGGTTCGGACCAGCCGGCATGCAGCAAATCGTCGGAAGTAAGATCCTCCTCGATACAAACGTCGACGGCGACCTCGAGCCCGGCGTGACCTACACGTGCATCGCCACGAAGAACGACGCCGTGGTGGTTCCTCCCGAGACGTGCTTCCTAGACGGCAGCAAGGTCAAGGACGGCACCGTGCGCAACATCTACGTTCAGGACTTCGACAAACGCGCCGTCGTCATGCACGAGGACATGCCACTGGACAAGCGTGTGCACGCCATCGTACGCACGCTCCTTAAGCTCATTAACTAGATGCTCGGCAGCGCTGGCATTGCGGGAAGTAGCCCCGATTTCATGATCGCATGACCGATGATGGCAAACATTCCACCGAGCGCGGTCAAACCCAAGATGTAATTCCATGCTTCAGCGAAGCTGGAGGTCTGTTGCGGTGCTGGTTCCGCACAGGTTTGGGTGGGGTCGCATGTTTGCTCGGCGCTCGCCTGCGGTGCCAAGAGAAGGGAGCTGGAGAGCGTAACAACAAGGGCTAGTTTTCGCATGATTTTTCCTTAGACAAAGTGTTGAGATTTGAGTATTGATCGATTTAAATGTTGGACAATTTGTATGTGGAGATAAGTGAGTCGATGCCCGTGGGCGGACAGCGCTGCGGCAACACGCACAGCCGGCCATCGATCTCAGCTACCGTGATGTCCCATCCATAAACCTCGGACAAGACCGCATCGGCGTAGACCTCCGGCACGGTTCCGTGGGCCACCACCTTCCCGTCCGCCATGCACACGATGTGATCGCAATACGCGGCAGCAGCGTTGAGGTCATGCAGCACCACAAGGACTGCAATTCCGCCTTGCTTAGCCAGTGCTTGGGCCAAGGAAAGTACCTGCTCCTGATGGTGGATATCCAGGGCAGCGGTGGGTTCATCGAGCAAGATAACCGGGGTTTGCTGCGCGAGCACACGGGCCAAAGCAACCCGTGCCCGCTCACCGCCCGACAGCGTGACGACGTCACGGCCGGCCAGATGCGCGACGTCGGCAGCAGCTAAGGCCGCGGCGACGATCTCTTCATCCTCAGCCTCAGATGAAGTGCCCGCCCACGGACTTCGGCCCATCGCAACCACGTCGCGCACTAGGAACTCGAAGGACACTCCAACATCCTGCAGCATCACCGCCCGCAGACGGGCCAGTTCGTTTGGGGAAAGCCCCGTGGGGTCAAGCTCAGCCAGCTGTACGCTTCCGGAGTATTCAAGGTCTCCCGCGACCGCGGCCAATACCGTCGATTTGCCGGCGCCATTCGGCCCGATGAGACCCGTAACCTCGCCAGGTTGTGCGTCGAAAGAAACGGCGTCGACAAGCTTGCGGTGCCCAATTTCAACAGTAAGTCCCCGCACCGAAATCATGAGTGCATCCCTTTTCGCATCATCCGCCGCAACAACACAAAGAAACAGGGGCCACCCACTAGCGCGGTGAAGATTCCGATGGGCAAGTCCGCAAAGGGAATCAGCGTACGTGCAGCAACGTCGGCAAACCCGATGAGTACCGCGCCAGCAAGAGCCGAGGCTGGTAACAAGATTTTGTTCGCAGGCCCCACGATGGTGCGCAACAGGTGCGGCACGATGAGTCCCACGAAACCGATGAGGCCAGCGAAGGACACTGCGCCCGCGGTCAGCACCGCAGAAGCAACGATCGCGGCGATACGCAACTTTTGGACGTTGATGCCGATATGCCCCGCCGCGCGTTCGCCCAAGGCTAAGGCGTCGAGCTGCTCACCCAAGCGGAAAGCCACGAACGCTCCTAATGCAGCCACTGGTAGCACCACCCAGACGTGCTTCCACTGCGCGCCGTTGAGGGATCCCATTTGCCAGAAAATGATCTGCTCCCGGTTGGCGGTGGGCGCCAGATAAACCATGAAGGAGATGACCGCATTGCACACTGCGTTAATAGCGATGCCGGTCAGGATCAGGTTGACAACGGCCACGCGTCCGCCATGGCGAGCGAGTTGATAGATCAACGCGGTAACGGCAAGTGCCGTGAGAAAAGCTGCGGCAGGCACGATGAAGGTGCCCAGCAAGGAGACGTTGAAGACGATGACCACGGCGGCGCCCACGCCAGCGCCGGAGGTCACGCCGATGATGGAGGGCTCTGCCAAGGGGTTGGCAAAGACGGCCTGCATCAAGGTGCCAGCCACGCCAAGCGACGCCCCGACCAAAAAGCCCAGTGCGATTCGTGGAAGGCGAATCTCCCACACCACATTGGCGGACAAGGCCTCTTGGTGCGGACCGCCGGCAAGGATTGGAAACAGATCCTGCACAGGCACGTAGTACTGGCCCAACACGATGGAGACCAGCGCAGCGGCACACAGCAGCACCGCCAGGACGATGAAGACCCACGTTCTTTTGCGCTGGCGCTTCTCAAAAACGTCAGGCTGTGCGTTCAGCGTTGTATTAAGCGTCTGGAGCATAAACTGCCTTCGCCAATTTGATGAGCGTCTGCCCCGTCATCGGCCCGAAAGCCAAGGATTGCCCATCCGGGATGGTGACGATTCTCTGCTTCTTTCCGGCAGTGGTCTGTGCGACACCTGGGCGCTGCATGAGGCCGTCGATTCCGCCGGTCGACTCCAAGCCGTTGGTCATCATGATGATCACCTCGGGGTCGATCTTGGCCAAGGCCTCGGCGTTTGCTGGTTCGGCGTAGGACAGATGGTTTTCGGTTCCGAGATCCACACCACCGACTCCCTCGATGAGGTCGCGGGCGCCCGTGCCCTCTCCCATGATGAAGAAGACACCACCGTTGCCACGCGCGTAGAGGAATGCCATGCGCATGGGCTCGTCTGGCACCAGCTCGGCGATGGCGGCCTTCGCCTCATCGATTTCCTTAATTGACCTCTCCCCCAGCTCCTTTGCTTCTTCGGGCAGGCCGACGACCCCGCCAAGCTTCGCAATGTCCTCGCCAACCGAATCGATGGTGCGCTGCGGTTCCATGACCACAGTGGTCACGCCAGCGGCGCGAATCTGATCGATTGCGTCGCGCGGCCCGATGGAGTGATCGACAATCACCAGCGTGGGCTCGAGCGAGAGAACAGCCTCAACATTGATATTGTGTCCGCCTTCGGTAACCACCGGCAGATCCTGTAGGTTGGGTTCGGTTGAGGAAACAGTGCGACCGACGATGTTGTCCGCTAGGCCTAAGCCAGTCAGCGATTTGGTGTAGGTGCCATAGATGTCGAGAGCCAAGATGCGCGAGACGTCATTGACGGTCACATCGTTGCCGTCAGCGTCCGTGAGTTCTACTGGCAGCTGCGGTTCCACGGAATCCGCCACTGGTTCGATGTCTTTGAAGTCGCTGACGTTACTTAGTCCGGTAAAGGAACGAGGGTCGCTCACGCTATCTGCTGCGGGCAGTTCGCTCGTGAGGTCCTCATACCCGCCTTGGACGCCACACGCGCCGAGAGTCAGCGCGCACACCAGCGTCAGAAAAATAGAGGAGAACTTTTTCATGTTTTAGGTCTTTTCTCTTTTTAAGCTGGTTAAGCCGGGTTCTGCATGACCAAGCGGCTAGTAGAGCCGCCCGCGATCACGAGTCCGGCGATGAGCAGCAGCAGGTAGGTGCGGGAGTCGCCCCACTCAAAGCCCTTGTCCTGCGCTGCGGCAGACTTGATCTTGAAGTTGCCAGATCCGTCCTGGTAGCCCTGCGACTCACCGCCTGTCAGCGATGCTGCGTCTGCGTTCTTGCCTGCCGCGCCAGCACCAGTAGATCCGGATTTAGATCCGCCGGAGGTGCCCGCGGCGCCAGAGCCACCGCCTGTGACGGCAGCGCAATCTGCGCTGCCTCCTAGGTCTGCACTGATGGAGAGCGGATCCAGCTGTGTGCCTGGCTCATAGAAACCAGCAAAAGCCTCGGAGCCGGTCTCGCTCAGGGCCACGCTCGACTCACCTTGTAGGGAGTTTTCTCCCACGTCGAGGGAGCTGAAGCTGAGATCACCAATTACGGTTCGGCCAAAGTCCTTCTTTTCGCCTTCCATGTTGGAAGAGCTGACGTCACCAATCAGCTGCCCGGAGTTGCCGTTGAAGGTGACCGCGAGATTGGAGATATTAAGATCGAGTTTGCCGTGGTGACCGCTAAAGTGCATCGAGCCGGAGTACTGAATGCTGCCTGCGTTCCCGTTTACAGCGCCGGAGTTGCCGTTAAAGGTGAAGCGCTCATTTTCGTAACCCACTGCGTTAAGGTCCCAGCGGCCCTGCGCAATCGAGCCAGTGATGTAGGACTGGAAGGACTTCTTTACACCCCATGCAGCGCTAGCTTGGGTAACGCCAGTGGCCTCGCACTTCTCGTCCCCGTTGCCAGCGCTTCCTGCAGCCGCAGCTCCTGCAGCCTGCGTTCCCGTTTCGGCCTTGGTTCCTGCGGACTGGCTTCCGTTTCCGGAAGCTGTAGACGCACCCGTACTCTTGGTGTCACCACCTTTTTGCGCTGCGCTGTGCGATGCCCCGTTGGAGCCGCCTGCCGCAGTACCACCGGAATTACCAGCGGAATCGCCATAAAAGGACTTGAGCTGGCTCAAGAATTTCTCGGTGTTACCCATGAACGTGGTGATGCCATTCATGGTGTCGTTAGTCTCGGACAGGATTGCCATGGCCTCTTCGTTGAAGCCGGTAAATTTACCAGTGATCGACGTTGGGACATCGCCGGTGCCTTTGCCTGCCGCGCAACTACCATCAAGGCCCACGGTTCCCGAGGAAGGATCCAAGGCTTCGCCGGGCTCGTAGAAGCCGGTGAAGAGGCGATTTCCGCCCTGCGTCAAAGTGGTGGAGCCGGTGAGGTTGACCGAGCCGCTCTCGGGTTTGACCGGATTCTGCAGGTCAATAATCGCAATGACTTCATTGTCACCCCGGATTTCCTGGCCTCGGGCCATGGCGGATCTATCGAGCTCGTAAGAGACGTAGTCCACCGAGATCTCTGCGCGGTTTCCCGAGGCGTGGACTTGGAAGTCGGACAAGTTCATGTCAAGGACGCCGTTGTGCCCCTTGAAACTGAGGTTTCCGTTGAAGGGGATCACCACCGAGTCCCCTTCCACACTGGCCTTTGTCGGCGTGAAGGTAAACGCACCCTGACCGCGTTCATCACCTGTGAAACCAATGCCATTTGCGCCCCACGAACCATGTGCAATGTTGCCTTTGATGTAGTTGCGGAATGATTGCTTAATTCCCCAGTTCCAGGTGCAGTTTTCTGCCGCATGGGCTGTTTGGGGTGTCAGCGCAGCGGCCGGACCTGCAACCAAGAACGCGGAGGCAAGGCATGCAAGAAGGGTTCTTTTCATGAGAGTGAGTCACCTTAACGAAGAGATTTAGATAGGCTAGGCTTACTTAATGCATGTTATACTTACCTAACTTAAAAGGCAGGCGTCAACCGTGTACCCCTCTTTGACCACAGAAAACACCCCCTCCGTGGACGCTTTCCGCAACATTTACCCCGATGTAGATCCAGCAGTCGGCCTACCGCTCACGGTAGGCGAACGCATCGCCATCGCCGTGGCCGTAGCCACTCTCGTATTCGGCGGAGCAACCGGGAACCTCATCGTTGGGGCCGCTGGGCTCGCATTTGTCCTTTTCTGCGCCGTGGCTCAAACGCACAAACCGCAGCGCCGCATCCGCGCGGAAGCACGCGGGCGCTTCCCCAACCTCAATTGGTATGAAAACACCACCGTGGCATCCGGCTACGTCATCCCCTCCCTGTGGTTGTTGATCATCGCGGGCACGCTGGCGGCGTGGTGGTTCACGCCGGTCAAGTACTTACTTCACGTAGGTGTACTCAGTGCACTCGTTGCGGCACTCATCATTTGGTTTATGCCGGGCCTGAACCCTATATGGACAGCTCGTCGAGCAGCTCGTCAAAAGCCGGACCAACCTGCGTCCGCCACAGCGTATCCACACGATTATCCCCACGCCCCGGACCACCGTTAATCACGGATACCCGCTTACCCGCTTTCTTGGCGTCGAGCACAAAACGGAAACCGCTCATCACGGCCAGCGAGGAGCCCACCACCAGCAGGGAGCGCGATCCAGCCAGAATCTCATAGGCCGCATCCTTCTTCGCGGCCGGAACCGGTTCCCCAAAGTAGACCACGTCCGGCTTGAGGAGCAGTGAGCCGCACACAACGCAGGGCGGCATCACGAACTCATCGACGGCCTCCTGCGAAAGCGCCACGTCACCGTCCGGGTTGACCTGGTCCTCGCTGACCCCCCAGCGCGCTAAGAAGCCCGGGTTGAGGGTCTCCGCGCGGACGTCGAAAAGCTCGCGCTCTTCCACGTTCCCGCAGTTCAGGCAAACCACGTGCTTCATGTCACCGTGCAAGGCAACGACATTTTTCTGCCCCGCCTCCTTGTGGAGGCCATCGACGTTCTGCGTGACAAGCCCACTGAGCAGCCCGGCGCGCTCGAGCTCCACCAAGGCGTAGTGCGTGCGATTCGGGCGCGCAGTATCCATCACGCGCCAGCCCACAAAGGCACGCGCCCAGTAGCGGTGCGAGGCCGCGGGATCGTGCCGAAACTCCTGGTAAGTCATGGGTCGATGCCTGCTCAACGAACCTTTCGGGCCGCGATAATCCGGCACGCCCGACTCCGTGGACACCCCCGCCCCCGTGAGCACCATGACGCCACCTGCACGCAGTTGCTTGGCGACGTCGCTAAGCGCAAGCCCTGGCTGCGTCGGTTCCGCGGTCTCCGTGACGACGCGCTCAATAGAACGCAACGCGGACTTGTGGGCTAATTCAACGGCGGGATCCATGCCTCCAATTTAGGACAACTCGGGCCAAGCTAGGGAAGGGTCTCCACGTAGAGCCAATCCGAATCCAACTCTCCGTGGCGCGAACACTTCGTGCTCCATCCGTCCGGGCGGACCTGCGCCACCATGCGGCGGCCACAGATCTGGCAAAAACGCGGCACGTCCAAGCCGGCGGCCGCCGCTGGATGCAGGTGCGCGTCTTTAAACGGCTCGCCGGTATTCGGATGGAAGATTGGCTCCTCCCCTGCCAATACGGCAGCAGCCAACTCATCCATTACAGAGCCTTGATCGGCAGATCGATGCGGCCCAGCATGTCGACGTCCTTTTCAATCTGACGGCCAAGCGTGGTCAGGTAGTTGCCCGCAATGATCGCGTTGATGCCGCCGAGCAGACCCTTCTCCGTGCCGTCGTCGCCAAGCGAAAGCTCGCGGCCGCCTGCAAAGCGCAAGGTCACAGACGGCATCGCCAAGCGGAAAGCGGCAACGGCGCGCAGCGCTTCACCCAGCGGAACCAGCGGGTAATCCGCAAATGGGGTGCCAGGGCGCGGATCGAGGAAGTTCATCGGAACCTCGCATGGGTTTAGCTGCGCGAGCTGGTACGCGAACTCGGCGCGATCCTCCAAGGACTCACCCATACCGATGATGCCGCCGGAGCATACTTCCATGCCCACCGCGCGCACGTTCTCCAGGGTCTCCTTGCGCTCGTCCCAGGTGTGGGTGGTGACCACGTTCGGAAAGAAGGAACGGGAGGTCTCCAAGTTGTGGTTGTAGCGCTGGGCGCCCATGTCCTTCAGGCGCTGCGCCTGCTCGCGCGTGAGCGTGCCGAGCGAGCAAGAAATCTCGATATCGACTTCATCCAAAATCGCCGGGATTGCCTCCGCGACCTGGGAAAGCAAGTTCTCATCCGGCGACTTTACAGCGGCAACGATGCAAAACTCCGTCGCACCAGTCTTGGCGGTCTTCTTGGCGGCCTCCACCAACTCCGGAATGTTCAGGCGGGCCGCACGCACCGGGGACTCAAAAAGACCGGACTGCGAGCAGAAATGGCAATCCTCCGGGCAACCGCCGGTTTTAATCGAGATGATTCCCTCCACGGAAACATCCGGGCCGCACCACTTCAGGCGGGTCTGGTGCGCAATGTCTGCGATTTCCTCGAGCTGCTCATCCGGAACCTGCAGCACTTCCAGCAATTCTTCTTGGCTGAGACCAATTCCCTGGCCTAGGGCTTTATCACGGGCGATATCGATAATGCTCATGGAGAGCAGCGTACTTGAACGTCGTTCAATTTTTGTTAAAAGAACCGAAATTTCACCCGGCGACTACCCTTAAACGCATGACGCTTTACGACGACACCCTGGAACTACTGCAAGAACTCATCCGCAATGCCTGCGTCAATGACCTCACGCCGGACTCCGGCAACGAGGTGCGCAACGCCGACACCTTGGAGAAGTTCTTCGCGGGCACCGACGTCTCCATCGCGCGTTATGAATCCCACCCCTCGCGCGTAAGCATCGTTGTCACCGTCCCAGGCGATCCAGAAAAAGAGCCGCTTACCCTCATGGGACACACGGACGTGGTTCCCGTTGACGAGCCAAAGTGGACCAAGCCGCCTTTCGACGCCCTCATTGAAGACGGCAAGCTCTACGGCCGCGGCGCCGTCGACATGCTCTTTATTACCGCCTCCATGGCGGCGGTCACCCGCAAGATTGCTCAGGAGGGCAACCCGGGCGGCACCCTTGCATTCGTAGGCATGGCCGACGAAGAAGCCCGCGGCGGGCTCGGAGTGAAGTTCATGTCGGAGCAGCACCCGGATGCGTTTTCGTGGAAGAACTGCCTGTCCGAGACCGGCGGTAGCCACCTACCCGACGCAGTGGGCTTTAATGTGGGCGAAAAGGGCGCCGGCCAGCGCCGCATCCACGTGCATGGCGACGCCGGCCACGGATCCACGCCCTATGGCAAGGACTTTGCAATTTTGAAGATCGGCGAGGTCGCACGCCGCATCGCCGCTGCTGAACCGCCGGTTGCTTCGAATGAGATCTGGGAGGGATTCGTCAAGACCTTCAAGTTCGATCCAGAAACAGAGGCGGCACTAATTGCAGGTACCGGCGATTACTCGAAGTTCGGCGATCTTGCCGCGTACGCTCACGCCTTTAGCCACACCACCATCGCCGAGACCGTCCTACGTGCTGGCGGCGCAATCAACGTGCTGCCTTCCCACGCCTACCTGGAGATGGATATCCGCCCCTTCCCAGGCCAGACCCAGGATGAGCTCGATGACTTCCTGCGCGAGGCGCTAGGAGATCTTGCAGACGAGGTTGAAATCGAGCACCTGATTACGGAAGACGCCACGCAATCTTCTACCGATACGAAGCTCTGGCACGCGATTGAGGCAACCTCCAAAGAGTTCTTCCCTGATAAAGATGTGGTTCCAGTCCACGCCACGGGTGGTTCCGATCTGCGTTTCGCGCGCCGTATGGGCGGCAACGCCTATGGCTTTGCCATGCACGCCGAAGCCCGCGATATGGCGAGCGCCAACTCCCAGCTACACAGCCACGACGAACATCTTTATCTCGAGGATTTGGAGCTTACAGTACGCGCTTATGACTCACTTGTAACACGCTTCCTCTCTTCCGAAAAGTAGGTCACTACCTGGGAAAATCGGCGTCGGCAAGCCGTGTCCGGGGCATGTTTTAAAGTGTGATTCGTAAGTTAGTTCGAAACACTTTAACGGTGAGGAACCTCTTGCTATGAAAGTGCCCTACCACTCTCACACCAACCCCGAAGACGAAATAGCCCAAGCCGCCGCACAAATCCGGCATGCAGAGCTGCGCTTCTGGCGCGAGCATCTGCCGGAGTTCGATAACGATATTGAGCTCGCGGTGCAGAGAATGTTTTCTGCCACCGGCGTTAGCCCTACGCGCATATCCAAAATTTTCATGGCTTTAGATCGTCTCGAATCCATGCCAGAACTACATGCTCTCCAAGAGCGCTATCTCCACCTAGATTTAGATCGGCTTATCGCCATCAACGAGTCCTTAGACAAGCTTGGGGAGCCGCTTGCCGGCGCCCTCGCCCGCATCGACGCAGGCATCACCAAGTACCTCACGCCAAAGCGTGCGAACCAAGTCCCGCCCACGCAAGCAAATATCAAGCGCAAACTCAATGAGCTCATTAGCGCCGAAGATGACACGATTGCCCTGCAAGATACGCGCCGCCATGGTCGATACAGCACCGACCCATTCTCCGTAACGCTGGAAGCAGATCCAGAAACCATCGCGAGCGTCGACCAGGCGGTACGCGCCTTCGCCGAGGCCGAGCAGATTCCACTCGCCCAGGCCATGACGCGCCTCATCCTCGGCGAGGCCCAACCAAAGGTTATCCTGCACACCTACCAAGCAACTGACATCCCCGGCGCGCCAACCTTCATCCAAGGCCACGGTTGGTCCCGTACTCCCGTTTCCCCTTCGGAGGTCCACGAGGTCGACCCATACGCCGAGAGCAAGAACTACATCACTCCGGCGAACATTCGAAAATACGTCGAAGGCCGCGACGGAACCTGCCGCTACCCGGGCTGCAACCATCCGGCCTATAAATGCCAAACGGACCATCGCGTCAATTTCGCCGACGGTGGCCCAACAACCCCCGCAAACCTTGCTTGCTTGTGCCAACACCACCACAACATCAAGACGGATGGCACAGCCTTCTACATCATGGACCCATACACCGGGGATATCTTCTGGCTCTTCGAAGATGGGACATGGAAAGCCACCGAGCCTACCGGGCCCATCGCTGAGAAGAACTGGGCGCAGACTTTCGCGCAGGCCATCGCAAGTAGGCGTCGCCAGGCCCATGAGCAGGCCGTTGCTTTAAAGGAGGAGATAAAGAGCTAGTCACAACCATGACCCGCACACCGCTTTGATTGCGGCCGCCGGGCCTATCTTTAGCCTGCTCAGCGGTATCATCTGCTCGCTGCTACAACCGAGACGCCTGGTGTGGATCTGGTTCAGCTTTGCTTCCATCATGGAAGGCGTGTGTTATTTCGTCATCACGCCCGCTGGCGCTGGTGACACAGCAACGGTTGTGGATGCACTCGGTTGGCCCGCATGGGTGCAATTAGTCATGTGCGCGGTGGGTGTGGCAGGCATGTTCGCCACCGCTTGGCACTTTGCGCCGTACATCAAGCGCTTTGCCGGCGATGATCGCAAAGCCCAGTGGGCAATGGCATTCTGGCCGTGGCTCATTGGTGCCGCAGCGATGTGCGCGCTGCAGCTACTTTATGTTGCTGTCAGTGACGTATCGCTGAGTATCGGCGAAAAAATCCTCGTCGGCATTTCCGATTTCGGCGTGCTCACCTTCGCCCCGATGGGTTTCATCTTCCGCGGCCGGTGGAGCGAGGTTGAACAAGAACCGCTGCGAACAAACCTCATTGGTGGAATCATCGTGCTTGTTGCCTTGATTACAGTGAATATTTGGATCTCTACTTAAAACAAAAATTCCATTTATAATTTTTGCATGAAAAAGATCTCTTTTATTCTTATCGCCGCACTTCTTTCTGGTTGCTCCCAGCAAGAACCCGCAGCACCAAAGCCGCCAGTTTCCGCCCACGATCACATTCTCGCTGCAGAAGATGCGCCAGAAGGATACGAGTATTCAAACATCAACGAGCTAATGAGCACCGAAGACCAAGCTCTCACCGAGGACCTCGTCTCCAGCGACTCCGAAAAGACCACGACCCCCGAGCAATGCGCACCGCTTGCCACCTCAGCGATGGATTTCATCGCCAAGATTTACAAGAATCCGGATACATTCTCCGCCGCCGATTTCAGCGCCGGGGACGTAAATGCCACGGTCTCTCTCAGCACGAACCCAGAGACGCTCCCCTTCCCCGCTGACCTCGCGGAGTGCGCTTCCTTTTCCAATGACGTCAGCGGAATCGTCAGCGATTACTCCACTACACCGCTCGACATGCAAATCGAAGGCGCCGAAAACCTGCAGGCCGCAAAGGTAACCATCGAAAGCGCCGGGAATCCACTAGTCGGCGAGCCCGGGGAGAGCGAATTCGTGGCGCACGCGCTTGTCGACGGCGCCGTCGTCAGCGTCAGCTCGCACGATGAGCAAGCGCTCCGCCAGCTCATGGAAAAGCAAGTAAATAAGGTGGCAAACCGCTAAGACAACGGCGAGAATTCATCCAAGGAAAAAACGGATTCCACCGGCACTCCAAAATACTGCGCAATACGCAAAGCAAGATGCAACGACGGTGCAGACTCTCCGCGCTCTAGGTACCCAATCGTCTGATAGTGAATGCCTAGGGCCTCGGCGAGTTCACGTCGGCTGATTCGCCGGTCAGTACGCATCACAGCGATGCGGTTGTGAACTATATCTTCAGTCATTTCTAAATTCCGATTTGGGCCCGAGTCTTGGATTGGATATTGGCGAGGGAGCCAAAAGTCTCCTTGCGGAAGCTATAGCGTAGCAAGGCAATAACAACTATAAATCCAACGATGATCCAAGTAAGAAGAACCCCCACAGCTAGCACAGGTGTGAATTCTCCGCCGTACTCCCACTGCGCAGGATTATCCGAGATCCACCGCGATAGGTGTCCGGACCAGTAGCACATGTACTACATACTGAAAGGGGTGACTTCACTGTTGATAAGCTCACCGCATGCCAACACCAGAAATTCACGTAAGCGCTGTCATCTTCCACAACTCAGAAGGCCATGTCCTTTGCGTGCGAAAGAAAAACACCACCGCGTTTCAGTTTCCGGGTGGTAAACCAGACCCCGACGAAACGCCCCTCCAAGCTGCAGTGCGCGAGGTAGGAGAGGAAATTGGCGTCACGCTTGATGGTGCCCTACTTAGCCCACGCGGCACCTTCCGCGCAGCCGCCGCCAACGAGGAAAATCATGAGGTCATTGCAGATGTCTTCAGCTATCCATCCCCTGTCATCCCAAACATTGCAGCGGAGATTGCCGAGTACGCATGGGTAGATTTGGCCGAACCTCACGTTGAACTCGCACCGCTTCTGAAAACCCCTGCACTACGCGAGAAGCATTGTTAGATTGCGGTCATGAGCAGCACAGAGCGATATGTTGAAGATGCTGTCCTTGGCCGAGTAAACCTTCCACTTACTGCACTTTCATGGCACAATGGCCTGCATGAGCAAAGTACGTAAGTCCGCACTGTTGACTGCAGCCACCGCAATCACCGTTTCCCTTGCCACCCCAGCCGCCTCCGCCGACATGGTGGATGACTACCTCGCGAAGGTTCCTGCGGGCCAGATCTCCTGCGATCAGGCAAGCCGCTATTACACCAACGCTTCCGACTACAACTCCAAGAAGTCCCAGGCGCTCGCCGCTGCTAATTTCCACCCGCGTGGTGGCGAAATCCGCGATGCCATCGCGCGCGCGGATGAGGCGATCGCACGTTGTGGTCTAAATGGTGGCGCTCCGGCCCCAGCTCCAGCTCCAAAACCAGCACCTGCCCCAGCAAACGTGATTTCGGTTGGTGTGGTTCCGGGTCAGCCTACGGTTGATGTGCCGGTTGGCCCGCAGGTCTTCCGCATTCCGGACATCAACAAGATCATCCAGGATCTCTTCTCCCAGGCACAGTCCCAGGTTTCGCAGCTTTCTTCCTTCTAGGAGGGCAGAAAGTACTCGTCCGCGTGCAGCGCACATGATGGCCTGCTCACACGGGGCATAGGACCCGAACCACTCGCGGCAGGTAGCGCATTTGTTTGCCACGACGTCGACAAGCGAGTGCCCCATGAATCATTAGCGGGTAAGACCCCACATAACCTGATCGAGCGCGCAAGAATCGTGCGGCAGATCTGGATGCGCTGCTGGGGCCTCACAGACGTCGCCCAAGCTGACGTTTTCAACGTCGGCGCCTGGTACCGCAGTAAGCTTCGAGGTTTCGTTCGGCGTGACGGTGATATCCGCCGGGCTATAGATCGAGGTGTACTTAACCCCCGGCGCGGTATCGGGCAGTTTGTTCATTTTCTCAATAAAGTCCGAGCCCTGCAGCTGCTGAATGCCGGCCGTAGTGCCCAAGAAGGCAGCCAGCTTCGGCATAACCTTGGCAATATCACTCAACGCAGGTCCCATACCGCTCAGCGTAGTGCCGTGATAGTTGCCACCGATTGCGACAACACGGGAGACCTCCTCTGGGGAACCGTAGAGCTGCGTGAAAGTCTTGGTGTGCAGCCCGCCCTGGGAATGGCCCACGAGGTTGACCTTGTCAGAGCCAGTAGCGGACCGAACATACTCGATTTGCTCTGCAATCTCGCGAGCAGAAGCATCAAGATCCCCAATCGCCTTCATGGCCGGGATTGCATTCTGCAACGTGACATCGTCCGCGCCGTAGTCGAATGCCCACACGCACATGTTTTGCTCCTGCAGCCGCGGAATCAGATCCGTCCAGGCCGAGGAATTATCGCTGGTGCCATGAATGAGAACCACTGGCTCAACATCAGAAACGCAGCTCGGATCGTTGATGCCATAGCTCTCTGGCACTGAGGTCTCAAAAGTGGCAGCTTGAGCAGGTGCGATGGACACGGTAGCGGCTAGAAAAGAAGCCGTGAGGAAGGTGGTAATTCGACGCATGCCCCACAGAATAGACCCTGCTCACGGATTTTATTCAAGATAGGGTAGCCGGGTGTGTACGTTCGGACAATACTCAAAGTGTCAGAAACTCGAGGCACCACCAGCGCCGGAGAACCCCGAGCTAAAGTTGCTGCTCACGTTGGGTGAAGAAGCTACGGAAGCGCTGTTCCATGAGCTGATCGCCATAAAGGGTACGAATCCGTGATAACCCACTCCCGGATAGAAGGAAGACTCGTCAATACGCGGGCGCGCCGCCAATTCATCCGCTTCGTTTTCCTTTTGTAACTGCGTTTGGATCTGCCCAAAGAGCGTGGCTGCGCGCTCCACTAGCTCGAGGTAACGATCCATAAATTCAGGCGCGGCCGCATCGATCTCCTCGGAAACGGCAATCAGTCGGGATGCTTCTTCCGCGACCCCGCCCGTGGATTCCGTGCGCGCCTCAATCAGGTCCTTGCGTAGCTCATAGAGTTCCTTGCGGCGCGCGTTAACGTCAGCATGCTCGACGGCATACAGACGGTCGATGTTGTGTTCTGCGGTATCTACGCGATCACAGATGGATTTCGCTTCCTCGATTCCACTCGCCGCTTGTTCGAATTTCTCGTCGGAGGACTGCTCGTTCAGGCTGGCAAAAGCGCTGACTTTATCGTCGAGATTGAGGAACTCGTCGCGCAATTGCTCCCATTCCTCGCGCATCCGGGCGTCGACAAGCGCTGATTGCAAAGAGTGCGCACGCACGTCGATGGCATTCAAGCGTTGAGCGATATCCCCATAAGCCCGTGAAACGTATTTCCAATCCTCACGGGCGGTCGCAATACGCTGCGCTTTCCGACGCCGCGTAGCACCCACCGCAGCAACGATTCCTCCGGCAGCCGCACCCGCGCCGAAACCACCAAAGCCAATACCGAGACCGCGGTTAGCCTTAGCATCGGAATAAAGCTCCTCACTGACCTTGTCTACATCAGCAGCATAGTCAGCGCCAGCGAAAAGACCTGCCGGGATATTTCCTGCCTTCACGCCCGGTTTGATCTCTTCGATTGCGTCTTCCAAATGGCCATCATCGAGTTCCAGGGACAGGTCCTTCCCCACATCGTTGCCCGCGAAGATGAAAGCCTGACGTGGATCGAGGCCCACGCCAACGAAGAGCTGGCCATCGGTGAAATGGTCATCGCCAATGAGGTCTGGGTGATTATCGCGTAGATACTCTTCGACGGAATCTTCTACCTCGTCCTTGTTCTTTTTGAAGACAAGGTAGTTCAGCTGCTTGACCGGAGCTGCGAAGTGGATTCGCTCAACGTCACGACGCATGCGTGCTTCGTCATCGGGGTTTAAGACATCTTCGGGATCCATGATCTCGACCCTGACGTCTGCGGACCGCTCGACGGAATAATCTGCTTGCTCCGGAGATGCCGCAAGCGTGGCAACACCGAAAGCAGTGCCGCCGCCAACCAAAAGCGCTGCTGCTGCAGATGCCGCCAGAATCTTTTTCATTCCAATCTCCATTCTCGCTTGGTGCGCAGCCATGCCAGGACTGCCTTGACGCGGCGGTTTTCGTCTTCGGGGCTGAACCCGAGCTTCATGAAAACATTCGCCACGTGTTTGCTTACTGCACCGGCAGTGAGCACGAGCTTGCCTTCGATCTCGCGATTGCTGGCGCCTTGTGCCATCAAGGCTAGTACCTCGCGTTCTCGGGGCGTGAGCTTATCGACGCCCATCTTCCGGGAGGAGAGCAAAGTGCTCACGACTTCCGGATCTACCACGGTGCCACCTGCAGAGACCGTATCCAGTGCATGGATGAACTCATCCACATCGGCGATTCTTTCCTTGAGTAGATAGCCGAATCCGCCGTGTTCGATGAGCCCGTCCAAGTAGCTGGCGGCGACGTATTGGCTCAACACCACGACGGGCTGCTCGGGCGTACGTTTGCGAATCTCATTGACTGCTCGCAGGCCGTCGTCCTGCAAAAGCGGCGGCATCCTGACGTCGGTGACAATGATGTCGAATCCTTCTGCCGCAGCACGCAATTGATCAGCATCTTCGACCGTGGTGACCTCATGGTCCAAGGAACGCAGGAGTTGTTCGATTGCCGCACGCAGCAGGGCGGAGTCTTCAGCAAGCAAAATTTTCATGGCAGTTTCATCCTTAACCGTGCGCCCTGATCAGTGTCTTCTAGTTTCACGCTTCCGCCCAGGGCTATGGCGCGCTCTTCCAGGCCGGCGATGCCGGTTCCCTCGCCTGCGGTTAACCCGTGCCCGTTATCGGTGATGGAAATTTTTATTCCTTCTCGGTAATCCAGCTTCACAGTCGCTGCGGTGGCCTCACCGTGCTTTACGGCGTTGGTTAGCCCCTCTGCCACGCAGTGATAGGCCAACAAGGCGCTGGTTTCATCAAGGGAGCGTTCTTCGCCTTTGCATTCGAGGGTGGTCTCCAGCCCGGAATGGACGAGGAGTTCTTCGAGAGCCGCAATCAGGCCATTATCGAAGAGGACCTGCGGCGCGATGCCACGGACCGTGTCGCGCAAGGCAGACAGAGCAAGGCTGGCGTTGTGGTCGGCGGCGTCGAGAGCCGCGGTGTCTCCCCTTTTCGCCGCGGCTAGGTTGAGCTTGAGCGCGGTGAGGTACTGCTGCGGGCCGTCGTGTAGCTCCCGTTCGATGCGGCGGCGCTCGCCGGAGAAGGCGTCGATAAGCGTGGCTCGCGCATCGCTCTCCAACGCCAGGCGAGTGGTACTCACGGAAAGAAAGGTCAAAAACTTCGCGCCAAAGATAAGGACCAGCAAGCACAGGCAGCCAAACGTCCAGCTCACCACGATAGCCAGGGCTCGATTTTCAATGACGAGGCTACCGATGTTGAACCTATCCGTGAAGAAAGGAGCGATGAAGAATACCACCGTCATAGACCCCACGAACAGCCACAACGCCATGCTCAAAATCGAGAGCAAAAGCTGAATCAGAAGGTGATAAAAATGCTGCCAATCAAACCAGCGATGTGGGGTGCGGTAGCGAATCTTCACACCCAACCACCGTGCGCCGCCGCGGGTAATGACGGCCATGAGGGACGCAACGAGCGGAATCCACGGCAGCATGACAACGGAAACCACAGCAGCGGGAATGCACAGCAGCGCTAGCACTAGATTCCACGCCACGGATTTGAAAGTTGCCATAGAGTACAACCCTAATCCGCACTTCGGACACACGCAGTGGAGCTAGCTCCCCTAAATTTCTGGGAGTCTCCCCCATCGGAATCCTGCGCCTTTCAACGTGAAATCGAAAGCATGACACTCATCGCAAAAAATCTCACGAAGAAATACGGCAAGAATCTGGTGCTAGACCACCTCTCGCTGCGCATTGAACCGGGCGAGTTCGTGGCCATCATGGGCCCTTCCGGCAGCGGCAAGTCAACGCTCCTCGGCCTGCTTTCTGGCCTCGACAAACCTACAACCGGCAAGGTCAATGCACCGGGGCGCAAGCACCGCGCTTTCGTATTCCAAGACTATAACCTCCTGGAATCGCTTAACGCCCAGCAGAACGCGGAGCTTACGGCGAAGTTCTCTGGCCGCAAATGCAGCCCGGCGAAGCTGCACCAGACCTTTGAGAGCTTGGGCATCGGCGGGCTGGAAAAGCGCTTACCGGCACAGCTTTCGGGCGGACAGCAGCAACGCGTCGCGGTGGCGCGAGCATTGCTTGCCGACGCCCCCTTCATCTTCGCCGACGAGCCCACCGGCGCGTTGGACGACGACACGGCGGACGTGGTCATGGATCATCTCGTCCGCGTACCCAGCACGGTGGTAATGGTCACCCACTCGCACGCGGCCGCCGCGAAGGCCGATCGCATCTACAAGCTGGAGGAACACCATGTCCGTATGGCTTAAGGATCTACACAGCAATTGGCCTTCCTGGCTGGCGGTGGCGCTGACGTGTTTTATCTCCGGAATGGGATTCTCGCTCGCCGTAGCGCTCATTAACGCAACCGGTGATGACACAACTTCTCTGGGCGGAACCATCCTCGGGCTGGCTATCTGCTCCAATATTCTCATCATTTTCTCGCAGATGAAGCTCATCATCGACGAGCACATCCACATCTACCGCAGCTGGCGCATGGTGGGCATGCCCAATTGGCTCATCTTTGTACTCGTGCTGGGTCAGATTGCGGCGGTCTCTACATGCGGTGCGGTTCCTGGCGCCTTTTGCGCTACATTTCTCACGGACTTCGCACTCGATGCTTTCCACCGCGACAACATTCGAGTGGACGGTATCTCCGTGACGATGGGCGGTGTTGTGCTTGCTAGTGCGGTGTGCGTACTTGCCGCAGTACTGGGTGGATTCTTGTCATTAAGGCGCATCTACCGTTCGGGGATGCCACGGTGGACAGCTGCCAAGTGTGCGCTCGCTTTAATCCTTGGTGCCGGGATCTTGTTTGCCTGCACCTTGATCGAAGATCCGATAGATGCAATGTCCGCGTGTTTGGGCCTTATCCCCTTGTTCGCATTCCTGGTTCCATGGATGTTGCCACTGCTTATGCAGTGGACCCGACCTCTCGGCATCGCTGGCGCGAACGTGCGCGTACGCAGCAACTTCACCGCACCACATATCATGCCGTGGATCTTATTCGGCGGCCTCATCATCGCCGTGGGCTCAGGTCTCCGCGCCATGTTGAGCATGGAGGAGGAGTTTACGATGTCGCCGTGGCAGGTGTTCGTAGTGGTACTCGGGCCGACGATCGCGCCGAGCGTGATGGCGGCGTTTACTACTTCGCTGTTAATGCGCAAGCGGATCGCTCACGACGCAGGGGCGCTAACTTTGGCGGGCGCTGCCAGGGACAGCATTTTCCGGGTACAAATCGGTGAAGCCTTCGCGCTGACAGCAACCACGACGGGATTACTGTCCGCACTCACGCTCTTCATCGTCTTGCTCATGAACCACGGGATGACAGGAGAATACGCGCTCACCGGCTTCTGGTGGCAGGCGTTAATAATGCAAGCCGGTGTGATGTTTATGGGTCTTTCCGGCTTCAAATGCGGGTTGGCCACAAACTTTAGGGACGCAGCTGCACGTTTCCGCCCGTAAAGGACTTGTACTGCTCAATGTCTCCGCCAACTGGGACTAATTGACCATCTTCAACATCTAGGCGCACGCGTGCGGTTTCGGTAATTCCCTCTGCGGTAGAACGGCCGCGATTGCCCACGGTGAGCTCAATTTCATCGTCTCCCACCATGGAAGCCTCTTCCACGGAAGAAGCGGTAATACCGTGGCCGCCGACCAATTCACCCTCGGACCAAATGAGGATTCCGCCTGCGATTGATGCACCCGTTCCGGCAGGACCGTTTTCGTCACCGAAGGCGCCATCCAGTACGGCGTAGCTAAGCTCCGCGCACGGATCATAGGCGCCGTCACTGACCGTGTAGTGGAACTTAAAATTATCTTTATCCGTATTGAGAACGCCCTTCGCGCCGTTGGCGAATCGCTTCTGCAAATCAGAGCCGCCGTCCGCGCACTCTTCCTCTTCATTTTCTTTATTTTCCGCAGTTACCGTTTCGGTTACTACCGGCTGCGGGTCTGCTTGCTGCTGGGTCTGTTCTGTGGACTCAGTTTTCTCAGTGGACTCGGTTTGTTGTTCGGCAGTCTCACGGAAGACCGGCTTCGGAGAATCGCTTTCGGATTCCGATGAACAACCAGCAACGCTCAACGCAACTACAGCTACAGCACTCGAAACGGCAACAAATTTCCTCATGATTTCAAGATACTTGACTGCCTGCTAGAGAAGTTCCGATAACCAAGGAAAGAAAGAACAGCGCAGGAGCTACACCCAGCCTTGAACGTTGTTCAATTACAGTCATAAAAGAGATTATTGCTGTGGTAGAGATAATTCCATGCCTTTTTTGAACAGTGTTCAAGTCGCTGCGATCGACTCCACCCACATCTGGCATCCCTATGCCGCGCCCGGCGCGCCAGCCTTGCAGGTACTGCGCACCGATGGTGCCTATTTAGAACTCGCGAATGGCCAACGCGTCATCGACGGCATGAGCTCCTGGTGGGCGGCATGCCACGGCCATTCGCACCCGCGGCTGGTGGCGGCGGCGAAGGATCAGATCGATAGGTTCAGCCACGTCATGTTCGGCGGGCTCACTCACGAACCGGCGGCGCGGCTTACCGCAAACCTCATGGAGTTGACCAACCACCAGTACGCGCAGGTCTTCTACTCCGATTCCGGATCCGTCGCGGTGGAAGTGGCAGTAAAGATGGCGCTGCAGTGCTCGCCGCCCGGCCGCACCAAGCTTTTGACCTGGCGCTCGGGCTATCACGGCGATACCTTCGCCGCAATGAGCGTGTGCGATCCGGAAGGCGGCATGCACACTATGTGGAAGGGCATCCTTGCCGAGCAGATCTTTGCCCCAGCTCCGCCCACGGAAGGCGCCTCGGCTAAGCAGCGGGCGGAATACTTGGATAAGTTCGAGTCCTTTATCACCGAAGAAGTCGCCGCGGTCATCATCGAACCCGGCGTGCAGGGCGCGGGCGGGATGCGCTTCCACGACCTAGAGCTGGTCGCAGGCGTGCGGGAGCTATGCGATAAGCACGGAATCTTGCTCATCGCGGATGAAATCGCCACCGGGTTTGGTCGCGCAGGTGAGCTCTTCATGACGCAGGCGGCAGGAATCACGCCCGACATCATGTGCGTGGGCAAGGCGCTAACGGGCGGGTTTGTCTCGTTGGCAGCAACCCTGGCCACGCAAAAGGTGGCGGAGACGATGCAGCCACGCGCATTGATGCATGGGCCGACGTTCATGGCCAATCCCCTGTCCTGCGCGGTGGCGGCCGAGTCCACCGCCATGATTGCAGAAGGCACCTGGCGCGCGGACGTCGCACGCATTGAGCAAGGTTTACGCGCAGGGCTTAGCGACGCCCCCGGCATCACCCGCGTGCGCGGCGCCATCGGTGTACTGGAAATGGACCATGACGTGGACATGGAAGCGACCACCGCGGCGGCCCTTGAAGAAGGCGTATGGCTGCGCCCATTCGGCAGGCTCATCTACACAATGCCGCCATATATCTGTACCGATGAGGAAGTAGCGCGCATTTGCCGCGCCGTCGTTGCCGCCGGGGAGGTCGCATGATCTATTGCATCACCGGAACCAATACGGATGTGGGAAAGACCATTGCCACGGCGGCCCTGGCCGCGCAGTACCAGGCGGCGGGCAAGCATGTGGTGGTGGCGAAACCGCTGCAAACAGGAGATACGAGCGATTGCGCCACGATCACACGCCTTACCGGCGTGGAATCCCGGCAATTCAAGCACTATCCAGAGCCTCTAGCGCCGAACCTTTCTGCCCGGCGCGCGGGATTACCGCAGGCCGAGAAAGAGGAGGTGCTGGCGTGGATTCGCAGCATCGATGCAGACGTCGTACTCGTGGAGGGCGCGGGCGGCCTGCTGGTTCGGCTCGCGGATAGCTTCACGCTTGCCGACGTCGCCCGTGACCTCGGCGCCGAACTTTTCATAGTCACCAGCTTGATGTTGGGAAGCCTCAACGCCGCTGAGCTCACCGTGGAAGCTGCCCGCGCCCGCGGCATTCACGTCAAAGGGCTGATTGGCGGCATGCTGCCACAAGAGCCGGACCTCGCCACTCTCCTCAATATCGCGGAGCTTCCCAAGGTCACCGGCGTGCCACTGCTCGGCTGTATTCCTGCCGGCGCAGGCTCGTTAAGCAAGGAGGAATTCTGCGCCCAAGCAGCGCAGTGGGATCTCTTAGGTGGTCTCTAGATCGGCCCACGCAACCGGAACGGGTCTTTCATGACTCGGCCTCCTCATCCCCTGGAACAATCTTGCCGTCTATGGCACTCAAGATACAGCCAGCCAAAATGTAACCACTCGCCTGCATATGGGTGGCCCAGTTGCCTCCGCCTCCGGCCACAACCAAAAAGATCATGAACCCCACAGCAATGAGACAATAAACAATGAATCGACCATGCGCACCAAGCCGATATCTCCGCGCAGAAATGACGCTGATGACCCAGCTGAGCCCTAGGAGAATTGCATAAACTAGCCCTCCGGCCAACGCACCCGGAACCATGTACAGCATTCGCTATCCCTTCCAACAATCATCTGCGGGGCCTTGGAAGCACTTTCTAAAAGGTAAAACGAAAAGTCTTGAGACTTCACAAGCGTGTGCAGGTCACAAATGCAGGTCAACATACCTTTCTGAAGATTTCTTCCCGGCCACACTAACAAAATCTCCCAAGGATTATTACCCCCTTGCCCCCCATTAAAAAATCCTAGTTTAACTGCAAAACATCAGGCCTAGATGCCGTTGAGACGAGACACCGTGACCAGTGGGCTACTTTTAACCGTCGTTAACACGATAGCCCGACGGAACAAAAACACTCGACAAGGCCTTGTCGGCAAGAAACACACGTACTTTCTATGTTGCGACACAACCTAGGTAGGTTTACAATCTAGGTTGTGTCCATACATAGATCTTTCCCAAGCCACTGGTTACGAGCCGTACTACCTCTCGCAGTCATGCATGTCTTAGCTAAAGAGGCGACTTATGGCTACGAGATAGCTGCGTCACTCAAGGAGTCAGGGTTTGGCGACATTAAAGGTGGCACTCTTTATCCGCTACTTGCGCGATTAGAGCGAGATGAATTGGTTTCACCACAATGGCGCGCAGGGGAATCAGGACCAGGTCGGAAATATTACGAACTAACCGAACAGGGAAGAGCGCAACTAGACGAACAAACACAGCAGTGGCGCGAGTTTTCACAGATCGTCACAGCTCATTTTGCACACAACAAGGAGAAGCCGGCATGACACAATACGCAACCGAAAAAAGCTTAGCGCCTGACATCGATCCACGTTGGGCGGAAGAATTTATCCTCACCGCACGTCTCGAAGAAATTCCAGGAGACGTCATCGGAGATACGTTAGGCGAAGTAAACGATCACTGCCGTTCGGCCAATGAAAGCGCACTTGAAGCCTTCGGCCCTGCACGAGACTACGTAGAACAGATCGCAGCCGACGTGAAAAAAGTTAAAAGCCCAAGCATTTTAATACTTTTAGGGCCTGCTTTTTTACAAATCGTAGGCGTGGTTTTGTGCCTGCAAGGAGTCTACGGCCTTGCCTCAGGAACGTCGCATCCCCTCGATTGGGCGACAATAGCAGTCTTTGGGATTGTAGGAGTACTACTGCTGTGTGCTGAAAAGCCTTTAGCATTCGTACTGCGACTGATAGTCCAAAAGCCAGTACTCGGCGCCGCTACCTTCGGATTACTTGCCCTGCTGTGCTGTGTACTGTTTTCTATTCCAATGTGGTGGTCAACCCCCGCCGTACCGATTCACAGCTCGATTGTGCTGTGCATTGGAATCGCTGCCATACTAATTGGAACCATTCTTGAAATCGGATTCGATAGTTTCGGAGGCTTTGACGATCCCCTCATCGTGGCCGGGCAGAAAGATAAGACGCCCGAAAAGAAGTCAAAACTCTCATGGCTATCCAGCGGGTACGCCATTATTTGCGCGATTGTTGGCTCGATAATCATCATGATATTTGCCTAATTTCTGAGTTAGGCATCCGCTGAGAGTGTCTGATGGTTTGTGTGTGGGATTCCATCCCGCATAAGGAGATAAGCCAGAATGACTACTGTGGCACGACGAGACCCGGCTGATAAGGCCAAGATTGACGCGATTGAGAAGAAGCTTCTTGCTAACCCTGAAATCGCGAAGCTAATTGACGAACTAGGCACGTTGAAACCAAGCCCCACACACAAACAAACTTGACACGCTCTCCCAACGCCGCAGAGATGGCAGCATAGCTTCCCCCGTCCAAGCACATCGCCATGATGTCTTTGAAGTTGGCCATGAAAGGCCCTCCTTAAGGTCATGAAAGGTGATGACGCGCCGACACAAGTTGTGCCAACACCACCTATACAATGACCAAAAACAAAGAGCCCTACCACCTATCCGGAAAACCCCGACCAACTACGCCGAAACGGCAGCCCAACGAGCGCAGCAAGGCGGGAGTAGTGGTTGGGCTGTGTCAAGGACCCCAATATCGTGTGTCACGCCCGAACCCCCGGCGAACTAATCAATGCACTCTAAAACCGGAAGAGCCATTTTACAGTGATTTTCCCAATCCTGATTGGATCACCGTGATTGCGAGACTGAGTCTTGAGGTTACGCCAAAACATGCGATGAGATGTGAGACGTGCTTTTTTACTGTCGCTTCGGAATACTTCATCGCAGAAGCTATTTCAGCATTGGATAGCCCTTGGCATATATGTTGTAGGACGTGCGTCTCTGCTTCGGTAAGCCTTTCGTACACTGGGGAAAGGTTCGTTTGGGGAGATGCTGGTGTGAGAACTTTCCCCGGTATGTACTCAATGAGTCTGCTTAAGGCCTGCGGGGAAACTGTTGTGCCACCGGTCATCGCCTCTCGGACCGCAGTGATAATTGCCTGTGGCTGTGAGCTTTTAATGATGTAGCCGACACCGCCACCTGCCAACACCTTGAGCATGGTTTCGTCACTGTCAAGCGCGGTGATGGCTACGAATACAGGAGGACTCAGTCGACGTTGGACTTCGTGCAGTAACGTCACCCCGTCCATCTCCGGCATGTGGATGTCAGCTAGAATGATATCGACGTTAACACTGTCGATCGCAGTGAGTGCCTCGATTCCATTGCGTGCTTCCGCTACGACACGGATGTCCTCAGTGGTAGCGAAATATTGTCGAAACGAGTGCAGGACCAGCGGGTCATCATCGACAATAAGGACCCGTTTTTCCATGTCATGCTCGCTCATTGTTGGCAACTTAGTTGCACCACCGAAGGGCTGGATGATGTTCGCAAGAGAAGATATCGGTGATAGAGCCGAGTGTTGTAATAACGTGACTTTCCGTGTGCGGCTCTTGAACTTGGGGAATCTGCGATATCGGGAAGGTCGGTTCAGCCGTTGCGGAAGGGGTGACTGTCAAAGTTAGGAACGTCGCCGCTGTGAGGGGGGCAATAAGTTGAAGGTATCGGAAAGGTGACATTTCCTGTCCTCTTCTATATCTAGGGGCCATCTCAGACATCTTATTGTCTCGTACTCGTTATTTAATCAAGTGATTTTCATTGAGGATTGTAGACGAAAGTGACCACCTCATTGGGGGGTGTTGGCGGACATGAAAAGTTGACCAGTGGCGGACACGGGATTTAGGGGTTTGGGGAGTTTTTATCGGGGGTAGAAAACTAAGGGGGTCTTCATCCAGTGTTCGATAGAAGTGTCTAGCCGGACATATCTATCGAAAGGATGAAGACCCTTTATGCAGTCTTCCAGAAGAAGCCAGAAAATTCTGGCTCGTTACGCCATTTTAAAAAATGCGCGTGCTGTCGCCGACGAACATAACGTCTCGCACAACACGGTTCTACGCGTGGTGCGCGCTCACGCTGACGCACCGCCAGTGCGTGGGCCACGTCCGTCGATTACGGATGCGCACCGTGGATTCATCAAGGAACTGATCATCAACTCGGGCGGAAAGATCCGCGCTGACGTGGTCTATGAGGTTTTGCTGGACCGTGGTTTTGAAGGAAGCCAGCGCACCACGCATCGCATCGTCGCGACGCTCAAACAGGAATACCGCCTCTCGTCATCGCGGCGCGCACACCAGCGGTGGGTAACCGCACCAGGCAAATGGCTCCAGTACGACTTCGGCGACGGCCCAGTAGTCGATGGCAAGAAGACCGTGTTGTTTGTGGCTTGGGTTGCCTACTCGCGATTCCACGTCGTCTTTGCTCTGCGTAACCGAAAGATGACTACCGTACTCGCCGCCTTAGACCGGTGCTTTCGGGCTATCGGCGGAGTACCCGACTTTGTGCTCACGGATAATGAGAAAACCGTAGTTGTAGGCCGTCACGCAGGCCTGCCGGAGTTCAATCCGACAATGGAATCGTTCATGTCGCACTACCGCGTCAGTATCCAAGTCTGTGCACCGGCAGACCCTGCCACGAAAGGCGGAGTCGAATACGCCGTACGCCTAGCCAAAGACGACATTCTTCCCCGCGATACGAATCTCGTGGACGCCTACGAGACCTTCGGCCAGTTCGAAGCAGCATGCCAGGCGTTTATGGACAAGATCAACGCCCGACCACACCGTACAACCGGGCTTGTTCCTGCAGAAGTACTGCGTGAAGTCGAAGCTAAACACCTCGGGCCACTGCCGGTGGACACGCATCCGAGTGTCTTCGGTGAACTGCGGAAAGTGCCGGCGAATACGCCCATGATCACCTACCAGCACGCGGTGTACTCAGTGCCTGAAGAACTCATGGGCCAGCAATTCTACATCACAGAACAATCCAGCCCAGACGTCGATGAGGTCGTAATCTACTTCCACGACATCGACGGGGTGGAAGAAGTCGCACGCCATGTCAAAGGAGCCCGCGGCGACAGCCGCATCGACCCGAACCATTTCTCCTTCCAACGGCCTGAGCCTGGCCACTACAAGGTCAATCCTCGCTCGAAACTAGAAAAAGACTTCCTTGCCATCGGACCTGGTGCCGAAGCGTGGCTGCGCTTTGGGGTTACCCACCACGCACCGCAAATCAAACACACCATGAGTTTGTTCGTCACGCTGGCCGCTACGCGCGGGAAGTGGTTCGCTGATGACATCGCTCGCGCCGCGATCGACGCGGGCCTTATCACCAGCACCGATATCGAAGCCATGGCAGATAACTACCCAGTCAACGCCCTAGCAGCCAAAATCGGCACGGCCTTTGATATCGAGGGCCCAGAACCTGAAACCATCGAACATGCCTCGAACTCCTGGGACGGGTTCTACACACCCACACCACCTAAGACCTCACACCACAAGGCCGACGCGCACGAGGAGGAATGGTTCTAAATGAGCGCACCCAACTACCAGCTTCCCGCAGGGCTTTCCGCACAACTAACCAGGCTTCGAGTACCCGGGCTTAAAAGTGCCGCCATTGACTACTTTCAATCATGTGACAATGACGCTCACCGCCGGCACCTGGAAGATTTTCTAGGCACCATTGTCGAAGCAGAAGCACTCAGCAGGGCCAAGTCAGCTCTAGTCACCAGGCGTAAAAATGCTGGACTTCCTACCGGGGTAAGTTTCGACGCGTGGGACCCAGCCAGGTCTACCATCCCAGTAGAACGCCAAGAACACCTCAAAGCCCTGAACTGGGTGGACCGCCACGACACCCTCGTTTTGTGCGGGCCACAAGGCACTGGCAAATCCATGCTCACCGAAGCACTTGCAGTCGAGCTGATTAAACGCGGCAAGAAGGTCAAGTGGCTCACAATGAAAAACCTCGGCCAACTCATTAACCGGCACGCTGCGGACTTGGACCCGCATAAAGGCTTTTCGAAACTCGCCAAACTGGACTTAGTCATCCTTGACGACGTGGGATACTTCGACGTTACCGTCGCTGAAGCCAACGGATTCCTCGCGCTTATTGAAGCGACCTACCAGCACACCTCGCTGGCGATTACCCCAAACTCGCATCCGTCACGGTTCGCCGACCTCATGCCACAGGTACGCCCCACACAGATCAACGCCGCCATCGACTGAAGTGCCCCAGGTTTTGTTCCGTTTGAGTAGATGGGAAAATTTGGAACATGCCAAAGAAGTTTGATCAGGAGGCGAAGGACCGTATGGTCCGTCTTGTAGAGGATCGTATTCTGGCGGAGAATATTTCGACGCAGGAAGCGTGCAAGATAGTGGCGCCGAAACTGGGCGTGTCGTGGCACACAGCCCGGCAGTGGACGCAGGCTGCTCGTCGTGAAGGACGCGTTGTCGATCCGATGCCTGAGGATCTGGCTGCGGAGAATGCACGGTTACGCCGTGAGAGTCAAGAGCTGCGGGATACCAACGAGCTATTGAAGGCTGCCTCGGCTTTTTCGCGTCGGAACTCGACCCGAGACGTCGGAAATGATCCGGTTCATTGATGAGTATCGGAGTCGTTTCTGCGTCGAGTTCATCTGCCAGACGTTAAACATCCATCGTGAAGGCGGCTTTTTACTTCGCGTGGGTACCGCCAGTCTAAAGCCCGGGGCTTAAGCGCTCGCAGTCTTCGCGACGCTGTTTTCGTGGAGCACATTCGTGACGTTCATGCTGAGAATTACGGCGTCTACGGGGTCCGGAAGATATGGCGCGTACTGCGCCGCCAGGGCATTGACAGTGGCCGCGAGCACACAGCCCGGCTGATGCGCAGCGCTGGGCTGTCCGGCAAGGGCAAAAGGTGGGGCACCAATCACAACGCGCAAACCCAAGGGCCCGGATCTTGGCCCTGATTTGGTGAATCGTGAGTTCAAGGCCCCTGGCCCCAATCGGCTGTGGGTGGCGGACATTACTTATGTGCGCACCAGGAAAGGCTTCGCGTACACCGCGTTCGTGACCGATGTGTACTCCCGGAGGATTGTTGGATGGGCGTTGTCTGATTCGATGCGCACCGAGGCGCTGCCGTTGCAAGCACTCAACCAAGCAATTGTGTGCGCTAAGGAAACAACGGGCTTGGTTCACCATTCAGACCACGGCTGATAAGCAATATGTGAGCATCGTCTACAACGAGCGCTTGGCTGAGCACGGAATCGCAGCGTCCACTGGGGCGGTGGGCGACTCTTATGACAATGTTTTGGCTGAGAATGTCAACGGCTCCTACAAGAATGAGCTGATTCGTAGACGCTCGTGGAACGATGTCGTTGATGTGGAAATCGCGACGTTCGAGTGGGTGAATTGGTGGAACGAATCACGGCTCCACCAGAGCCTGGGCTACCGCACGCCGGCTGAAGTCGAAGCCAAATCTTGGGAACACCACCCCAGTCAAGAAATAATGGAAATTAAGGCAAATGCCTGGGAACAAAACCCGGGGCACTTCACTTCTGGGCTCTCGCCGGTCAACCCCCGGCTGCGGTACCAACTACCCGCGCTCAGCACCCAGGTAGGAAGCGGGAAACGGGGCGATGCCAATGAAGGATACGAGATTCAAAGCCGCTGCCGGAATCGTCCAGGGATTGGCGAAACTGTCAGGATGAAGGAAAAAATTTGCTGCCACTGCCAGGATTCCGATGAGCCCAGTCCACTAGGGCAGAGGGGAAGGTGATTGCGTTAGCTTAGCCCACGTGCTTATCAATGATACTGGCTTTCTAGACATTTGTTTCCCGAAATTTGTCAGCGCTCGCAATCAGCATAATGGCACGTCAGCTAAGCTTCTAGGGACACTTCAAACACGGGGGTGTAATACTCCAGCACGGTAGGGCTAGAGTTTGTGCAAACCCCATTCACTTCAACCCATTCAGTCCACTCTGATTCGCTCTGATCTGGATAGCTCCGGCGTGCGATAATGATTCGGCACTCGATATCCTGTTCAGAAAATTTAGTAATAACGTATTGAGCTAGTGCCTCATCAAAGTGGCTCCCCTCGATTTCTGTAAGTAGATTCCGAGTAAAACGTTTTTGCCGTTTACTTATAGGTGAAGGGATTCTAAAAGAATAAGGGTCAACTCGCAGGCCTTCTTTCATGATCTATCTCTTTCTTTTAACCAGGTTACCATCCGATGATGAACGCCATCTGTCGATAAGCATGCGTAACCATGGGATGTCCCCCCTACTTGAATTAGAGTCACATCTCCTCGCTCTGACATGGTTCGTAAGAAAAACCCCCACGCGTCCAAGAATGGGGTCGAAGGATTGAGATCTTGTGTTCCATGACAAACAAGCAAGTGGTGGCGGTTATCGACCGTGACCCCCCTCCAGTCGAACCAGGGGGGAGTGGGATTCAGTGAGGTTTCTAAACTTGGCGAAAGGGTAATAGAAAACGGGCTACCAAATGGTGTTCGGGCACGATCGAAACAAGCTGATACCACCACAGCGTTGATCGGGGTATCGAGGGTGTTGTTCAGCATGAGCCTGATTACACCGCAGCTTTCGCTAACCCCTATCATGTTGACGGAAATTGTGGCTCCCACTGGCTTAGGCTCCTGTATTTTAATAAGCCTCTCCATAATGGCGTTAGCGCACTTTGTTGCCACGGAGGCTGAGGAGAGCGAGGAACTCGGCAGGCTAATGATACATGGTCTGACCATGATCTCATCGTGGCCATCTTTTTCAGTATCGATAAATTTAATATCAGGGTCATCTTCAGAAGTGAAACCCGCAAATGAAATTATAAATAATTCAATCATCTTTTTTCCAGCAACTTTTTAGACATGTCGTCCATTGTGACAACTTCAATATCGTTATCTCTTGTTGTATCTGCTACGCAATAACCACTCAAGAGTAGATCGTTAGTTCTATGGTCAACGATATCTACAAGCATGCTGCGGGACACTTGAGACAAAACATTATTTATCGTTGATGTTCTAGCGTCAAGTTCTATGAAACTGGGTATGGCGGCATGTTTGTTTTGTCGCAAGGAAACGAGTTTCCCGTTCCATTTCCACGGTCCGTACGGGTCTGGAAGGTGGGAGCTAGTGCATAACAATGCAGAGGTGGTTAGACGTTTTTCGCTATCAGGACTGGAAGCTATCTCCATAAAGTCATTGATAAACCTGTCACTCACCCAGCTATTTGTCTCGGTAAAAAAAGAATAAGAAAGAACCCTGAAAAAAGGTAGCATTAATCCCCTCTGAATTCTATGGTTTGAGCGGGTCGGTCGATTACGCCACCTTGGTGGCTAACCTCTATGAAGGACTTTTTTAATGAAAGGTCGGAGAGCAGTTGCTGGGCACATTTCACATTGTCTTCGTCGAGACCATTTAATGGTTCGTCTAGTGCTATGACCAAGGGCTTCCCAATGATTGCCCGAGCCAGGGATATTCTGCGAGCTTGGCCCCCGGATATATCGGCGCCATTTCCGTCAATGAGCGCCTGTGAGCCACCTCGATCCTGAAGTTCTGAAGTGATGCCAAGGGCGTCTAGAAACTTGTCGACTTCTGCGGGAGATATATCCCGCCCCATTGCCACGTTCTCTGCGATCGTGCCATCTAGGAAGGCATTGGCTTGGGGGCAGTATCCTACTTGACCAGAAAATTTTCTATCTAGGTCGAGGATGGCAGATTTTAGATACGTACTTTTTCCGCTACCAGACGGCCCGGTTAGTCTGACTAGGCTGTTTGGGGATTCGAGCATTTCGTGGCAGTCACGCACCGGTTGAAAATCTCTTCTACGGAACAGCGAACCAAGCGTCTCTCGTGCTAGGGTTCCTCTCTTCACGATCTCGAAGCAGTCTCCTAGGCTCGATAGTGGGCGAGCGACTAGCGAAGCAAAGGTCATTACAGCCACTGTTGATGCAACATCATCCTGTTGGTCGAAGTAGAGGTACCAGAGAAGGATGAAAGCGGGTGAAAGATGGTTGATCAGAGAGGGGACGAACGTCGCGATACTGGAATAGCAAGATTGACGGACTGAAGTTCGAAAATAACTGTTACCGCTGTCCCGTGTTCGCTGATTCGCCCACGACTCGGTGGCAGCAGCTTCTACAACATCTGCGAAATCAGGGACAAAACGTTGACGCATTGTTTTTGAGAAATGGGCAAGGCAGTCCATGTTCTCCCGCCAAGCTAGAGAGGATTTTCCGGCCAACCATTTGGAGCTGAGGATTGCGCATAAGGATGTCGTGCTGATGATGACCATAGCGTTGACTGTCATATCGTCAAGGACAACAAATGCGCCCGTGAATGCCGCGATCGATGACAGGATGGTGTTTGGCAAGCTCCGCCATGTGTCAATAAGGGTGCCTCCATCGTTCATTAACCGGGATTGAAGTTTATCTGGATCAGGCCGCGCCGCTCCTCGTGAGGACAGTACTTCTAAGGCAGTGGAGAACATGGAGCTTAAATGAACGATGTTTGCTTTCAACGTGACGAGCTGTCCGATGAACAGTGAGGCAGGACCGGCGACAGTGAATGCGATGAACAAGATGATGTCCTCGGTGTCCAGGTTTCCTTGGGCGTACCCGCCTAAAGCCAGCTCCAAGCCTTTAGCTGGAAGTACCATTAAGAGACCTTGGAGGAAAGACACTCCCCAACTAAATATCACCCAGGTCAGCGCTGACTTTCCTAAGCCGAAGGTCCAAGAAACAGGTTGGCCGAAATGTTGTTCTCCCGTTTTTCTCTGTCCCATTTACCTTTGCCCCTTCGCAAGGAACCCGATGATCTCGGTGATGCCATTCAGCTGTCGGCTTTGAGGGGGCGCGGAGTTCTCATGGAAATAGACCAACGCAGTAGGAAAACTGGCAATCCGGTGAGCGCGAGCCAAGTCACTGTGTTTTTCATCCTCAAAGACGAGTGGGACGAAGAAGTCTCGATCCTCGATAATGCTCTTCAACACACGGCAGGAGTTGCATCCCTGCTGTGTGAGAATGGTGATTTCGGAGACCCCTTCGAAATCTATTTCCCGGTCATCGGGTAAAGAATGCTTAAATTTAGGCGGTCTAGATGTTCGCTTACGCTGCCACATGATTAGAATGAAACCGCCTGCCAGCAGTCCTAACAAGACCGAACCGGTTGAACGTGAAGGATCCGTCACCAATATCGATACTAGGTTTGTAGACGAAATAATGGCTAGTAGCGAGAGATGTAATTTGTCGATACTATTTTCGGATATTCCGAAACAATTACACTGTGTCCCACGGAGTAGAGAAGCAACCGTCAACAATGCTAGGAAATAGAGTCCTATCAGCAAGTTTGAGTAGGGAAACGGAATCCATACCCCAATCCCTATGACAATGAACTCTGTCAGGATTACTAACCAGTCAGCGATTTCTAACCCGGCTAACTTAGTTTGTCCCGTCCGAATTGTTATATTTGCCCAGAGCTTCTTTATCGCTGAGATCGCAAGAATTACTATGCCTGCGGTCAGTACGACAGAAGGCATGCTAGTCAACGCCGTCATTGGATCCACCGTTCGATTTCCTCTCTCACCTCAGGCGAAACCCACTGACTGATGTTTTGTTCGCGCGTAAGGGGGGACTCCATTGCTTTTACCTCTAAGTAAACTTCATGGGGAATTTCATAGATTTCCCACTGGGAGAGGCTAAAAAGGAAAAAATTCTCCTCGTTTTTTGCTACGCTCGCTTTTTTAGCCACAACTCCAACTCCAGACTCCGAAAAATAAAAAAGCTCTCCTGTGCTACATTTCGGGGGTTTTTAAAGGTTTCCCCCAGCAGATCTTCATCAATGATGCCTTCGGAAATGAGATATCCGCCGCGTAGTTCGGAGAAGATGCGCGGAGAGTTGGACATGACGAAATGATGCTCTTCTTGGCTCCGTGTCGCAGAACCAGTTACGCCATTGAGCGCATGGCCCGAAAATCCGACCGGAACTTTCGTTACAATGTTTCGAAAACTGTCATATCTCATCCGAGAATAATCAGGCGTGCCAATAACTGATTTCAAGAAGTGTTCATCGGTGACCGCGAAATCGAGGACGTGCCCCATTCCCAACGCCACTTTCTGAAGGATGGTCAAGCGGGGATTCATTTTTTCCCACACGACGGCGCTCGCCATTTTAGGAAGTTCTTTGAGAGCGCTGGTCCAAATAGCAGTGGAGCGTAACGCTTCTTCTTGACATAATTTGAGAGCCGAATCAGTCCAGAAGGTCGGCATCCGGAACGACGTACGCCCTCCGAGCGGGGTATCGTCGCTAGAACTATTAGCTTCGCTTGTTTGTCCCGAATTTCTTTTTGTTCCGAGCGTTCTTCTTTGAAGAAGCTCTATCACGGATGGCTTGTAACGATCTTGCGTACTGATAGACAAGAGCCCCCGAACTCCAAGAAATGAAATGAGACGATGCTCGTCTTCCCTGGCCAAACGACTAATTGCTAAAATGGAACCGTCTTCCCGATAATTCATAGGAAAATCTGCGAGGGAAAAAGCTGTTGAGTTAAGCCATTCCTCTATTCTGATTCCGCGATGGTTCACAGACCGATTGGCGAGACTGAAACCTGTCGAGACGCCACCTGGGTTAGAAGACACCAAGAACAGGGATTTCCGTTCTGCTGCCCAGGCGTCGATGGATCGCTTGTTGATCACCCTCCGGCGCGGGGTTGAGTCTTCAATATGGGAGATACCTTCTTCCACTAACGCCGAAATCATCTCCAGGTCACTTAGCTCAGGATGAGTGACCTTGTCGGTAGTGCGAAGCCCCACCAGCTGGACTAACCATGCGGGGTTAATCATATGCGCCATCCGTTCTGCGAATCTGAATCTCGGTGATGATGGGTACTGCAATGACGTAAGCCGCCAATATCCCTAGTGCATGGGGAGTGAAAGCATCCCATGGATTTAGGCTTGATACTTGCGCGACTGCAGCGGCTAGAACAGTGCCACCGATACAACCAAATAGCACGAAGGGAAGCGTAAGACTGATAGTTTCGATGCGGATCAGCTTCTTGGCCACTGCATGTTGAACTCCACGTAAAGTGAGAACCTTAATTAGCTTGGCCCGGTCTCTGATCGCTGCAATAGCGATTCCGCTCACTGCAGCTAGACCGAAGAGCAGAATACTGAGTGTCAACGCAGATGCCGCTTCACGGTACCCGGATGACATTGCAGAGTTGACATTGTCGATTCTTTCCTGCGATGTCAATCCGGTCTGGGTTTGTGTGACTGCAGACAAGACAACGTCAGGAGGAAGTTGTTCCAGATCCGCGTATAGATATCTGCCTGCACTGTTGATTTCATTATTGGACGTTGAAATGAGAATTTCCGTGAGTCCAGGAACTTCTTGGATTTGTAATGGCGGCAGTTGTAGCTCGGTATCCGTGGCTGGGATAACAAATTGAGGGGATAAGGCTGCTGAATCCGTTCCCTCTGGGATCAGCAATGATTCGGAGTCATTGGCTGGGCATTTAGGGTCGTCAGTGGCCAGCTCTGCATATTCATAGCAGGGCATAACGAACGCGTTTACTGAACGTTGGTTCTCTCTCATAATCCGGCCTTGGCCAAAAGTTCCCATTATTCCCGGTGCAGCAAATTCTTCGTAGGCATCTTTAAAATTGGCGTCATTGCGAAGAGCTCCCCAGTGAATTCCCTGCTTCCAGTAACTCGTCCCCGAACTTACTTGCCCTAGTCCGGCGTTTGCTAAACCAACTGTCACAGTGGATACGGCGCAAATGCAGAATAAGAGCACCACGCTCAAACCTATGGAAGTGGAACGGTAGCGAAGGGAGGACGAGATTAGAGTTCCCTGGATCCCTCCGCCGAAGAGCTTTTCATAACACCAGCCAGCACTGATAGCGAGAAAAGGTGCAAGATACACTAATCCAGCAATGATAGGGAGGAAAGCTAGAGGGACCAAGATTGGTAGGGAAAATATCTCGGAGAAGATGACCATCACGAATGCTAGAACTATGCCAGCCGGAAAGGCGACTAATCGCCATTTATACAGTTTCCGCAAAGAGCTTCATCCTCCTCAGATACGTCGCCACCCCGACCATGAGGGTGATGAGAACACCACAGCTAAACGCTCCTATTAGACCCGCGAGAGCATCTTCGGGGAGGAACCCACGGCCTTCCCAGATAACTCTTTCGAGAATGCGAGATACGAGATACAGGGGCACGGCTGAAAATACAACGCTGATGAGGAGGCCGGCCAGAGGCGCAGCCGACAACAGGATGGCCGCAGTCCCTTTTTTCGCTCCTCGAAGGGTAAGAATGCGAGCAGTTTCTGCCCACTTAGGGTCGAAAATCTTGGAAACATTCCAAAAACACACCAAGCAGGGAATCACAACAACAATTAGATAGACTAGAACTATGTACATGACGGTCTGATCTACCGTGGGTGCTGAATCCTTGGTCACAGTGTCACTACTTTCCATCGATTCATCTGTGGGCATAACAATGTTTACCGTTCGGGAGTCCGTGACCGCTGTATCTTTGAGTGAGGAAGTACAGTCCAGAGCTTCCGTGTAGTGAATGAACCTGATAGGAGCGTTGTCTCCTGCTCCTGTGGCGCAGTCGAAAGGCTGCGTCTGATCCTGAAAAGGAATTTTATTGAGTCGATCAGTAGTAACGGATGTCAGTTCCAGAACCCCGTCGCCGGAAGCGATTGACCATGTCGACAAGTTCTGCTGGTTAGCGGTATCATCCGGAGATTGCCAGTGGGTACGTTCATCTGCATTAGCAAGCATCATTATTCCCATGAGTGGGAGAAGAATGATCACTAGCAGCGCTAGGTTAAAGAAACCTACGACGAAAACTTCGCTTGTATTCCGCTTTGCTAAGTCACCGAGATACACGAGAACCACCGATCTCGTAGACGGCGGAGGCATTTCTGGTTACTCGGGCATCGTGAGTAACCACTACCACCGGGATCTGGAACTGCTGAGCTAGCTCTAGAAATAGATCCATCACAGTCCTGGCAGCTTCATCGTCGAGGCTGGAAGTTGGTTCATCCGCAGCAATTAGTGAGGGGCGGTTAGCGAGTGCACACCCAATACTGATGCGCTGACGTTCGCCTCCTGAGAGAGAGCTCGGGTGACGGTCTTCATACGATCTCATGTTTAATCGTGTGAGAATTTCCCTCGCTGTAATGAAACTCTGCTTTCTCCCCCCTCTGGACATCTCAGCAATTAGCCGGATATTATCGCGGCAGGTCAAATCCTCTATTAGATGGTTCTCTTGATCTACCACGCCAATATTCTTGAGACGAAAGTCTCGGCGTTTTTGCTCAGGATACTTTGAGTAGTCCTTTCCTGAGAGTGAGATCGTTCCAGAGTCTGGTTGGTCGATTCCTATGATGCATCTAAGCAGGGTAGTCTTGCCACTTCCGGAAGGTCCAGTGATAGCAATTAATTCGCCCTGGCCAACGGAAAGGTTAACCTTATCTAGGATAGATTTCCCCGAAATGCTCCTGCTGATGTCGCTAACTTCTAGCATGTGTTCCGTACTCCTAAAATAAATAGTGTGTCGCCGATATCGGCGACACACTATTCCGTCTTTCTTTTACACGCAGACGCAGCGCAGATCGAGGAATCCCTCGCAGTAACCGCCGGCAGAGTTGTAGTTGTCTCGACAGTAAGCCGCACAGCGGCCTTCCGAAGGGCAGCCACAGCATTCTGCCGGAGCGGTGGTGGCGTGCAGGTTTAGGTTCCGGGCGGACTCAGTAGACTCAGTGCGAAGTGCGAATCCAGGCATCATTTCTCCTTCTTATCTGGAGCACAGCTGGTTTGCTATGCACTGTAGATGTTAGAGGAACTTGTTCGATCGCCAGGGCAAAAGAAGGAAACAGGATACAAAAGTCACCACCCCTTCGAGGGGTTGAAGAAAGAGCAAGAAAACGGGCTGGGCCGTCGAAGTAGCCGAGGATGCGCGTATAGACGAGTTGGACGGCATGGGGCCTGGCCCCCGGAAAGTGGACACGTCGGGGGTTAGCTATGCTGCTTTGGTCAGTGTAGCTGATGTGAGTGCTTCGAAGTCATCGGGAGCTAGAAGGTTGCACCACGAGTGTCGCCGGCGCGTGTTGTAGCGCATGCACCACCGGAAGACTTCCTGCCGGCAGATAATGGGATTGTCAAAGACTTTCCTATCACGCAAGACTTCCCGCTTTAAGGTGGCGTTAAAAGATTCTGCTAGGGCGTTATCCGCACTCGTTCCTACCGCGCCCATGGATTGGCGCACACCCAACGACGAGCAATAGCTCCTAAAGGCTTGTGAGGTGTACACGCTGCCGTGATCGGAATGGAATACAGTCCCGTCAAGACTGCCGCGCACGCCGTGTGCGTGGGCTATTGCATCGACGACCAGTGACACTCGCATGTGGTCTGCGAGCGCATAACCTGCAAGTTTCCGTGAATACGTGTCAATGACTGTGGCCAAATACATGTTCTTGCCACCCTTACAGGGCAGGTAGGTAATGTCGCCTACATAGACGCGGTTCGGCTCGTTGGCTGTGAATTTACGGCCTACTAAGTCCGGCATGACACGGTGGCCAGGCTTGCGCCTGGTAGTGACACATCGGCGGCGCTTGGTAAAGCCTTTAAGTCCCATGGATTTCATGATGCGTGCGACCTTCTTGTGATTTATCGGGCCGAAATCCGTATCACTGTTGAGGCTTGCAGCGATGCGTTTAGCACCATAAAGCCCGTGCTCATCATCGAAGATGGTTGTAATTCTCGCACCAATAAGGGCATCGGAATACATCTTTAGCCTGCGCTTTTCACGGGTTTGGACCCATTTATAAAACGAGGAGCGATTGAGCTTTAAAACGTGGCACATCCGTGTGAGCCGAGTATTCGGTTTGGTGGTCATAGACAAACTGGAAGCGGATTACCAGCGTGTCTCTTCGGTAAAATATTTAGCAGCTTTACGTAGAATATCGCGTTCTTCGCGCAGCTTCGCGTTTTCTTTTTCCAGCTGGCGGATTCGCTCAGAATCAGTCGCCGCTTGGGCTTTATCATGCACGGCTTTAATGCGGGCACGTTTGCCGGTGCCGTACTTCTTGATCCAAGCATGCAGCGAGGCACGGTTGATACCGAGCTCTGCTGATGCTGCGTTCAGCGAGAGGTCCTCATTGTTTTCATAGAGGGCCACAGCATCGCGTTTGAACTGTTCGGAGTACCTGGACATGGTGGTAGATTACCTTTCTTCTCGCCAGATGCAGAAGTCCATTGCTCATGGCTTGTTGAGCTCGCACAAGATGTTTCTCCCAGTGATATAACCTTAGGACGCTTTTTCAACGGGTACTTCTTGAACTTGAGCGGTAGTGCTGTCGCCGCGCTCATGCATTCAAGGATCGGCCCTCAGAAACCCGTGCTTTCGGTTCCTCCTATTCCCCCAATCCCATCCATCCCTCCTATACCCCCTATCGAACCAGTGCAGTCCGTATGGCCAATCCCTTCATTGAAATAGTCCTCTACCAAATGGGAAGACTTTATACCGGCATAGTTGGCACTTCACCGAATCATCGAAATTAGCCTCTGTTAGGCTCAGCCGGAGCTTCACCAGTCCTAAGAGGCTCTCGCACATGAAGACACTCTGAACCTCCGAAACCTTTACTCCACCACCCCGCGAGTGAAGCGAAAGCCCTCGTTACTTACTTTTCTCCAATCACAAGACTCTCGACGGCTCTTAGATAGTTGGTGCACCTCTTGCCGTTTCAGCAGAGATGTTACGACGGCATCCCGATGCCCATCTTTGGTCTCTACGATTCAATATTTGTGGTCCCACTATGTCGTTTCACAAGTTCACTAGCTAGATCAGCAGTAATTTGCACCGCTTCTGGGGGATCGGTGATCCAGATGTGGTCCCCAAACTGAAGCAATTGCCTTACCCCCTGAATATCCCCATATCCCACCACGATACGGACAAAGTTTTCATCCACGGGTTCATGGTGGATAAGCCGTGATCTCAAAACAGAACCGACCCCATCAGGCCCCACCTAGAGAGAATTTCAACGCAGTCTTGATTCAGAATCCAACTTTTCCACTTTTGACCTGTTGAACCTGCGGAACAGGTTTCAACTTAATACTATTTATTCCTGCATGTTTGCAGATTCCATGTGGTTAAAATTGACTTGTTTTCTTTCTTGCCTTTGGTCGTTTAACTCACCGGAGACTCTTGTGTTCGTAGCACCTTGCATGAAGGTTACATCTCCCATGAACTGTTGGACCAACACTTCCGTCCTCATTCTCCCTCGTTTCAGATCATCGGTCGAAGTTTCTTCAGGAGAAAGCATCTCGGGAGAAATCTTTTCTAGCTCCAGTGATAGCTTGAGAGCTTCGGTACGAGTCCTAGAAAGCACCTGGCTAAACTGCAGCTTTGAATATTGAACCATCGCTCTTTCTAAGACCATCATCGAGAAACCGGACGCTTGACCTTCCTCGAAAAGCTGAGCATACATAGCTACCCATTTCTTTGGAAGCTCAATTGAGGGCACCGCTTCGGCATTGACTATCATTTCAAGTTCCGAAATCGAGGCTCCTACAGCAGTCATCTCATCGCTATCAAAGCTAAGACTTTGCGGGAGATCGGAGGGAGACAAAATTGTCTGCTTCTGATAACCACCCATGCCTACGTAGAACATCTTGATGCAGTACGAGACATCTTGTCGATAGTTCGGTACTTCACTATCTTTCGGATAACCATTTAATTCATTTAGAACCCAAGCTCGCAATGTGTCCGCTCCGGCACGATAACTAAACGTCAGTAATTGCCTTAACGATTGCGACAATGGTACCGATTCATCAGCGAGATCATCTATTAACTGTTGCAAGCTGCCCATGCGGACATCACTCCATCAATCTAGCCGTTTAGGAGCCAAATAGAGCTTGAGTCACTAAAGGGCCAATCGCGGCGCTAGCAGCCGGCGCAAGGACATTGTCAGCCATCCAAGCTCTCACAGTTTTCAACGCCCCTCTCTTTCCTTCTTTTTCACTTACGCTTTGAAGTTCTTCAGCTCGCCCAGTTTCACCATTCGCGTACAAGGCCAAGATTATCTCTCTAAGGAGCTCAGACTCATTGTTTTGGTTGACATTATTGCCATCTCCTTGAATGTTGATTGCACTGCCCAAATTGAAATTGACCTGACTATTCACAAAAGAACTCCTAGTTTGTGGACGACTGATTTCCTTGACGGAAATCCCGTGCTCTACTAAATCAATTCCCCTACGCTTCGCACGTACCGTTGAAATGTCCCCGGGAAAACTATCAAAAATTTCAATAAACTCTCGCTGGCCTAACCAATATAAATCCACTTGAAGGTCATCAATGTATTCACCCTCCAAATTTTCAGCACGTCGAAGCTCTGAGAATTGAACAACATCTACGCCAGAATTAACGACGACTTCTAGGATTTTGTCCCGCCGACTCCAAACATCCATGTAAATAAGATACCAATGGTTGCAAGCACTACCCAGGACAACAAATCGAAATTTAACAGGCGCAGGTGAGTACCATTCTATGCGCTCCTACAACCCATCGGAGAGCTTTAAACCGGATGTCAATTGAACAAAGTTTTGGCTGAAACGGGTATCAGTCGGTATAACCTTGGCGGCTCAACAACTAAGTGAGCGCGAATTGCACATGCGGTAGAGCGAAAACAAGCTAGCCAGAATGACGGCAGGTCACTCGTCAAGTTGTTGTCAGTTGCATTCGATCCACGAAATCTGCTCACTGTGAAGACCGGATGTGACATAAATGTAGCCCGAGGCGAGGTAACCGCAAATATGTCATTCGACGGGCTTTTCGTTTCAGAGGAGGGAAAAATCAGATGGATCACCAAAACAAATACGCTCAGTGAGGCAAAGCTTCGAAGCGAACAGCTTCGCACATTGCTTCTGGAACGCGGTGCTCATGAACAAGTCTTGAGGCACTGACGCCCAGAACTTCTTCAGGAAGACTAATACGAAGCCGTTTTTGAAAGCATCAAGGGATTAGCCGAACGCTTACGTCTTATTACTGGGATGGACTTGGACGCAAGGAAGCTGGCCCAATCAGTCTTCGGTGGTGATAACCCGCGATTGAAGATCAATCAATTAAATAGCTCAACGGACAGGAACGAGCAAACAGGCACCCAACTTTTAGCTGAAGGGTTTTCTGCTTTTCGCACCCCTGCGGCCCTCGAAATCCAACTCAAGTGGCATATTAGCGAGCAAGACGCACTCGACATCATGGGTCTCGTTTCACTGATTCATCGTCGCGTCGACAACGCTGAACATCTTCAGAATCTAGGTATATAGAATCAATACCTGCCATATGCCGTAACATTTGCCTGCTAGAAAACCTCGCTTACAGAATTGCTTGAAAGCTGGGTTCTCTAGCGGTTACTAAGGGTTGTGTCCCGTGTCATACTGCGTCTACCACTTCGAGGTAGACACGTCGGGGTCAGGCCCACCTGCCCGTTGTGGCAACACTGGCTTACTGCGATTCGTGATTGGGAGGATCCACCAGACCTGTTGTTTCTTCAGTGCACCTAGATAGGCTGGTCGGGGGCTTGTTCCAGCGAGGCTGCGGTGCGTCTGGAATCTAACAATGCCAACTTGCGGCACCTCAGGTTATGTTTCATCTGACTTCTATTTAGCAATGGGTGTTGACGACCAGGAACGGAGGGGGCCGTCGTGGAGCCCTTGGAAAAACTGGTATTTTTCTAGCGGGATACGCGCAGGGGGATCGAAGTCGGGAGCTGCTGTTAACTCATTAGTGTGTGGGTCGACAACGCATGCTGGTGTTAGGCGGGCCAAATAGCCGTCCGCCCCATAGAAAGCGTCATCATATGGGGATACACCTAGTGGTGCAAGGATGGCTTCTATCTGATTCTCCCCAAACTGAGACCACATAATCTGCGCGTGTTCTTGTGTAAACGTTTCTTGCGGAAACTCAGTGACCTTTGGCAGGGAGTCAAAATCAAACCCGTAATCCTTAAAAGGTTCACTTTGATCCTCAAGGTACGACATGGAACGATGCAGCGTACCATCAGCTTTTAACTGTTTGTGGCTGCTAAAAGATCTGTAGAAGCAGCAATCAAATCGGCCTAAAGGGTCATCGGGTAATTCGGAGGGAAGCGCGCACATTATAAACTCTATTTCTCCGTAGCTTGCCCGATGGAAAAAGGCTACATCGTCGGTATCTACCCACGGCGTATGCTTAATTTCGACGTAGTAAGGAACTTGTGACTCAATTTCTTTCTTGCGCGCCAAAAGGTAGGCAAATTCATCAATCCACGGCATCTTTGGCGCTTTGGTAAAGCAGCAGGGGCTAAACACTGCAGTCCATTCTGACTCGGTGGGGACGAATACAAACTGCGTAATGTGATTTTGCGGCTTAAGTAGCTCTGCAAGCTGGTTCCTGCCAGCAGATACCTTGTTCGTATGAACCATACATTCGATTGTCTGGCTTTGAAGATAAAAATAAGGCTTTGTATACCGACTTTCTATTCCTGATGCCCACTGCTGAAATTCTTCAACCACGGTAGATAGTGGAAACCGAAGAAGCGCCACAGCATGGGATACCGGTGCTATGGAATGGGTGTAGAAATACTTCGTCATTGTCTTTAGTTCCCTTCGTGTTCGCGGACCCAGGTGTGTTCACGACGTTCAAATAAAGCGCATGGCCCGTACTTTTTAGGCAAAGGGTATCCACTATTGATAAGTGTTGCACGCCCGGTGAGGAACTGTCTGTTGAAGGGATCGAGCCCAAAAAGCTGTGCACACTCGAAGAGATCATCGGTAGTAAACCGCTTGCGTAGTGGACCCTTTTTGGTTTTGAGTCTTTCCAGTCCGGGAAAGGCGAAGTCTTCGCCGTCAGGCCAGTCGGTAAAAGCCTGGAACCGGGTTTCTCCTTCCCCAATACCTACAATAAAAGTGTCGTATCCTCGGATTTCAGCGGCAGGGGCGCGTTTGCCGATAGCGGCATCCATATCGTAGGTGCCGATGATGAGGGACTTGCTGCCTGAGCGGTAATTCCACCCTTTGACGATTTTGCGTTCATCTGGCTCATCCACGATACGTAGCTGTGTCATACCGGGAACAAAAGGAATAGAACCATTATACCTAACGGTTGCGAAAAAATCGTAATTGTTGCTCGAGTCATCGCAGATAAACCACACCCAATCAGGATTCGTGGTTTCCAAAACTGCTGCCCAACGACGAGGAAACTGCGGATCGTGCACCCCAAGACGCAGCGCATGAGGAAGATCATCGACGGTAGTATCAATGTCCACATACTGCTGCGACCAGTAACTATTAGCTGTTTCTAAAGGCGTGTGGAAAACACGTGACCGTGCGGCAGCCTCAACCGCATAATCAAAAGGCAGCTTCAAAAATAACTGATCATAAGAATACGGGGCTAACAGATAATCAATATCTCGCCGCAGGTACACACTCATCTTTAAATCCCTTCCCTGAGCGAAGCGACATAGTTGTCTACTCCGTCTCGATTAGCTTTGATGACTTTCCAAAGTTCAGAGGACTCATCAAGCTTGTCTAGTGTAAGCAGCCTAAAAACCGCATCCGGATTCGTATCCAACTGCTGCTGTGCATGGTGCGGCGCCCTAGACGCAGGTGGCCGGTCGAACTCAATTTTAATTGACACACCATCCTCGTGGACAATACTAAGATCGGGTCGTCCACGGCTTGTTGTCTTTAGTGCCTTTTACCGCGTTTCTGAGTCAGAAAAGTAGTCAGAATCGCGTCTAAACTGTTCGTAGTAGCTTTTATTTCCTCTTGACCTGGGCTGGATGGTATGGGCTACCTAACAAGGTTCAGATCCTTGCCCGCATTACGAGCACAACGACCTTAGCCATATACCGCAGTACAAAGCGGGAAACTGGAACCGTCATCAAAGTTGGTGTGCGTTCTAACTACTTGCCGTTAAAGTATGCCGCTGCCGCTTCGTTCGCTAACACCTAAGGATTACTTTTCACTAGGCAAGGAACGACGTTTCAAGAAAGTCCTCAAGACTCCAATATTCAGGATCAAACCACGCAACGCCTTCGTCGACTTCGAGTGCGACTAATTGGTCAGGCAATAAGATGAGGAAATCATTTATCTCGGTGCGGATTCCTTGGCGTTGTAGCTCTTTTGCGACTCGTTCAGTGCTCTCCTGCGCGGTCTCAGCGGGGCGACGATTAAGGTCAACACCATAGAAAGTATCCGTGATTGGCACCTCCATGTACTTCATTTCAACGGTGACGCACTTACCGTCCTCCACACAGCACACAATCTTGCGGCCAGGATCACCAGGCTCTAGTGTTTCGATATCGACCCAGCCTTCAAACTGTTCCTCATACGTATCGGCAGTCAGCTCAGAGTCGTAGCATGCTTTAGTGGCTTGGTTCACCGTCATACCGGGTTTTACGGGCAAGGGACAGGTACGTTCAAGATTCATTGTCTCGATACGCTTTCTTCTTCGTCGGTTGTTTAGTACGTCAAGGCCTTCGGTCAGGCTATCGCCAATTCACACGGCGCATTCGCGTGATTGAAATTGACTAGCTACCCCCAGTAAATAGCCACAACTTTGCCGAATTGGTATGACAAAGCAATTGTCCCATTGTCGTGCGGAATGGTTATGCCGTCACGGTCGTGTTCAAATTCAATCCCCACATCTTTTAGGGCTTTTACAAACTTTCGACTCGACAATGACAGTGGGATATCAAGGAAGCTATCTGTCTCCCGCGCGTTTAAGATTTTTATTGAGGTAATCAATCCGTCGTTTTCAAAGCCCTTAATGTCGTAGTCGATTCCCCCGATCTCACATTTGCCAAAAATTTGGCCCGTGCTGCCTATCCCGAGATAAGAAATATCCAGGTATCGGTAATCAGACAGAAGATTTTCATAGTATGAAACAGGTACAGACCGCTGCAACGGTTCAGGGACCTCAAAAGTAAATTTCATTTTCTATGGCTTCCTTAGAGAAGGGGGACTCACAACACAAGATGCTACCTACCTGTTAGAACACGCTGGCAGAGTTTAAGCCCATATGGTGAAAGCCACAGGGCAAAGAAGCCGCCCCTTCTCAGCACAAAGAAAATGAGCCGCGTGCCGCTAGCGGCCTCCGGTTCTCAGCTAAAGCCACTAGACACTCACCACTAATCCAAGAGCTATTGCCCCACTAGAAAAAGAGTTCCTGGGAGGTCACCACCGCACCTAGGGACTCTCACCGCAATTCTCCACGCTGCTTACGGAGTATATCTTGTGCTTTGCGCAGCGCAGTCTCGTTCGATTTCGTTAACTTGGAGGAAGCCTTCAGTGCGTCAAAGAACTCTTCTGATTCAGCCCATCGCGCCAATTCTTCATACGAAAATTCGGAGGCTTCGTCTTTTCTATTTATAGCCACTTCACCTGTGCTTTCGTCAACCCATACACAATGTGTTCAAACATGCTACTTGGGTTAAGGGTTAAAAGAACCGAGTTTAGTAGGAAAATACTCTGTTGAGGGTTGAGGGACAGACCCTTTTGACCCCTAACCCTCTGTTGGCACCATCGAAATAAAAACTCGAAAGGCGAGAGCGGGAGCTAGGATGTAAATCCCCACGCTTACAATCCTCGACCACTAAAGTTCAGAAAAAGAAAGAAACCGAAGGTCACGAACCCTTTCGAGTTTGTTACCTCCGGTGTCACAGTTTGTACAACTGCTCAGCGTGTGATGTTCACGATGGCAGCTCAACATGGCTTTTCAAAAAGCGTATCCCGTACTGCGGATTTGAATTCTCCCGAGAATTAACTACACCCACACCCCACCCTTGTTGGCACAAATACAGCCTTAAAATCACCGTCTCACCGGTCGGCGACAGCGTATAACACAAAGAGGTGACATGAAAAATGCCCACCTCGAAAAGTCCAGGTGAGCATTAGAACATACGTTTAAGATTATTTCCCAGACAATTAAGTCCGGGGCGGCACCTTGGCCAGGTCTCGGCCAGTGTCCTCACGGACCATGCGGAGTCGTCGTGTCATCGAGTCCTGACCTGCGGTTTTCCGCTCAAATTGCTCTTGAATTGCCAGGTTCGTCGAGGCCACCCACAGCGCGAGCGTGATGTAGAGCATCGGCTCACGCCTCACACCGCGCTTGAAAGATTCCATGCCAGTAACGTGCGGGGACTTCATGATTGAAAACCGCTGCTCAGTAATGGCGCGAGCTGCTTCATAATAAGTCGCATGCTCCCAGGAACCGGGAACAAGCCCCCACTGCGCGCGTCTCCACTGCTCAGGGGTAAACGTGTGGGTGATACTCGACTTTGCACAGCATTTATAGTGATCTGCACTCCAGCTGGGTGAAATTTCTGGTGCCTCCTCGGGTGATTGAGTCATGGACGCCGGTTTGAGTGGGCATCGCACTCGCCCCTGTACGGCGGGGCAGACCAAATCGATTTTCACCGGCTTCTCTGAATTTTCTTCCTGCTTACGAGGGCGGCCACGGCCTTGACGCGCACGATAAGGCCGTGAATTAGTCCCCATGATCAGTGGGAATAAGGATTCGAGTCGAGCATCGTGGCGTTCAAAACCGTCGTCCTCTCCAAGTAGTTCCATCGTGCGTCGAACTATTTTGCCGTCGCCTGCGATCGCACGCGCGGCAGGGCAATAAAACTCACCGGCGACTTGCAGTGGTCCACTGGCAGGTTCGTCCCCTGCAGCGCTGTCAGATGCGAAAACAGTACGCCAGGATTTGGGATAGCGAACAACGGGAGCATAGCCTGCGGCAAGAAGCTCGTCGTTAAAGTGCCTTTTGACGTTGTAGCCCATGTCGACGGTTAGCAATGGCAAACGGCCACGCGTAATGCGCTGGTCAAAACCATTTTCTTGATGAAAACGAATAGCACGCGCCAGACCCTGCACCGAACCTGAGCTGGGTTTATCGATTGAAATTCCTGTGATCACCGGGGCGACCGAGTAGACCGCTTTTGGTGGTCCGACGCGGCATACCGCAGTAATGCCAACGGCTACCCCGCCTTTGGTACTACGCCGGGTACCCAGCTCGGCGTGCAGGGAGTGGTCTTCGCGATCGCGGATGTAGTATGCACCCGAGTATGCCGCGCCGCGGTGTTTCGTATCGCGGCTGCCTAGCCCCATTGACTGGCCTGCCAGGTCAATAATAGTCTCGTCGGCGACGATATCGCCTCGATACCCCTTGGGGGCCTGCTCATGGATTGAGCCTGCCACCAGCGAGTTTACAACCTGATGGAGCCTTTCAGATGCCATCTCGGAGGCTTGCTCTTGCTCCGGAGAACGCGCAGCAATCATTCGACGATGATCCCCATTTTTCACACGGCGCGCAGGGGCATCTGGCAGTGAATCCAGTGGTTCAAGCCGCCGTGTTAGCCACATGGCAAAAGCGCGATACGAGCCCTCGCCGCAAGAAAGATCTAGGTCGAGCCGCTCCTGTTGGGCGGGGTCTAGCGTCCATAGAGTGCGCCAGATCTCCGCCATCGAAGGCACACGCCGAATCCCAATCAAAGCCAAACCCACGGTGAGCACCCCCAGCATTGAGTATTTCGGGCCGGTGGATCTCCGTCCGCCCACGCCACGGTCCTGGTGAAAATAGAATTCGATCATCCGGTGCGCACCAGATTTTTCAATCACAGCCGCGCAGCTGTCCATATAGTCCGGAGAGATCATCACCCTCTGCTCCTGCACTGCAACTGTCATTAGAGGTCCTCCCCTTTACAGTGCAGCAAAGCTCTTGCCCCATCCTCCGGCGAAAACTGCGGCAGATCCGCTTCCAAATCGTGCAAAACCCGCAGGTCAGCAATGCCTGCCATTTTCATCAGCATCGCAGCCGGCACCCCCGGGTCAGAGGCCAGCTTTACCACCCAACGGTTCCGCAGCGCCGCTGCATTAAATCCGGGAAAACCCTGCTCAACGAGCTCTTCTGCCACATGACAAATTGCATTTCGAGGCATGGAATCCCCCACAATAGGAAAAACGAAACCGCTGCCGACCTCGCGTGCCCGTGTCAAAAGGCGATGCCCTCGAACCGGGCATACCACCGGGACCACGCGAGAGATAACTCCTCTTTTTCTCACAGCGATTTGCACTACCGTGCGTTCTGCCAGCTCAAGAGGGGAAATATCGCTGCCCCGCAGATGACGGATCTCCTGAGACGACAGCCCCGCGCCCGTAGTCAGATCTAAGATCGTCAGCAGTTGCGCGCGCAGCATCGGTCGCAGGCTCGGAGCAATCGCATACAACTCATCTTCCAGTGATGTTTTCGCAGCTGGGACCGCTTTGCGTCGCGGTCCTCGTTGACGATGAGGCTCAGGGAATTCATGAGGGTACAGCGTCCGGCCTGCAGCATAGAGGATCGTCCGGTATGTGCGCTGTGACCTGCGAGAAAAGACGTCATCCCGGAACAGCCATTTATCCACTGCAGGTCGTGTCAGCGCTCGTTCTTCGTCAACCGAGCCGAAAACGATCGCCTCATCGTAGAGGTATCGCGCTACAACGCGGGCCGCCTTGACATCAGCGACCTCATCTATAGCTCGGGTGTGCGCTTGGACAAGGGCTGCACGGTCTATGGCGTCACTCCGCAGTGGTCCCGCTGGGCGCTGGATTCCGATCTCCCTCAGTCGCAGATAGCGATCTGTATCAGGCAACGTGCGTCGAGTAAGGCGGCGCACCCTCGACGGGGATGCCTGACCAATCACCGACACAGCAGGAATACTGCTACGCTTTGATTCCTCGACGACCACTGGTGCTGCTGCAAGAGCCGTGAATCTACCCACGCGCGCTCACCGCCCTCATGCTTGAGGCGTTGGACCGGGTGACACTGTTGCTAAATATTTTGAGGCATGACAAGATAGGCGTATCTCCATTCATGTAACTTGCAGTGAATTGATTGGATTCTTTCGCTCAACGTTTTGCAGAACGTCGGCGACCACAGGGCGCGATCTTGCAGGATCGGGCCCTGATTATGTTTCGGATTTGTCCGATAATTGCGATTAGGTCACAGGCGCACCCCCACGATCCCCATGTAAGAGCCCTGCCTCAGAAAGCCACTGTGTCATCACATGCGACATGGAACACCCACGCTCCGCCGATTCAGCAGAAAGCTTCGCCACGATAGGCGCAGATAAGCGTAATTCGACGCGCACAATCGCGTCGTCAGGCACTACCCGACTGACCTTACGGCCAAAATGCGCCGACGGGATTTCCATCGAGCCTCCTTCACACAGCTACCAACACGTGGCACGGATGTGCCACGAAAACACAGGCAAAAGCCTGCGCCAGCCGAAAAAACTCCGGCTAGTAGTGACATTGAAGTCACGTCAAATCAGTAGCCCTGTGTGGGCTGTGTCTTTACACGTCAAAGCGCGATCCGCATTGGGCCTTTGTAGATTGCCGAATCAATGGGCCTTTGTAGATTACCGGCTCCAACCGGCACATAACAAATCACTCAACGACTTTTGCATTTGCTCAGACTTTCAACACACGGCGATCCCAGTCAGAATTCGAGTTTCGGCCCGCGATCTATCCAGCCGGCAACCCGCCGTCAGAAAATCAAATCCGCAACCAAGGCTTCAATCATCGCAACGTCAAATGTTTGGCTTACAAAAATTACAGCAACATGTCGAATCGGAATCCCAGGTATCCAGCGGATGCAAATGACTAAAGGAATCGCGCGCTTCCTGTTAAACGATGCGGATATACTGAGATGCTAATCAATCTCGACCGATAGAGTGAAGCCCACTCAGGTCGTAAATATCCACCAACCTGGCATGTAATGCCACGGGAGTAATCGGAAGAAGCGAATCATTGGACGAACCGTTAACAACACTCACGGTTAAACTCGATCACTTCACACCCCAAGGAACGCCGATGGTGCGTTTACCAAATGGGGTGCTATTAGCCGGGGATCAAGAGATCAAGAGATTGAGCCCTAAGGTAGGCGACATCCTCGTGTATTCCTCGGGCTGGGAAATCGCATCCGACCACAGCTGGGAAGTTAAGGCCCAAATTGGGGTTATCGAACAAAAGGCCGGCCCCGACGAAGTTCTTATAAAGACTTCGGACGGGTATGCCCAGAAGTTGGTGCATAGAAATACTCGATGGAGTATGGGAGATTACGCCCTCTTCAATGAGAGCTCTTCGATTTTGAAAGTGATCCCACAAGAAGCAGCGCGAAAAAGCACTACCGAGGATGAAGACAGCGCCTCGAAGTTTCGTATTGACCTAGACCCCGAGAGATTTCATTGGGACTATTTTGTCGGCTCGCACGAGATACTGTCCGACGCAAAACGAATAGTAGAGTTGTACACCACGCCCGAGGGACGAGATTTTATCTCACAGATGAAGGTTGATCCTGTACACGGGATCCTTTTCGCAGGTCCACCGGGAACCGGGAAGACCTTTTTAGCTCAAATAATGGCAGCCCAGTCCAAGTCCGCCTTCTATTTGGTTACAACCGCGTCTCTAGGTGGTCAACTGGTAGGGCAAAGTGAAGAACGACTTGAAGCAATATACGAGGACGCAGCTAAACAAGAAATGTCGATCATTTTTGTTGATGAGATTGATGTTTTAACTAAAGACCGTTCGAATGCGTATGAACACGGTTCCCGTCTCGTTAATGTATTTCTCACGAACATGGACGGAGTAGGTGCACCTGAAAATGTCCTAACTATCGGGGCAACCAACCGTATTTCCGACATTGACCGCGCGCTGCGCCGACCCGGGAGGTTTGACCGCGAAGTATATTTTCGTCTACCGAATCAAATGGACCGTCTTGAGATTCTAAAGTCTCGCACGCCAACGCTAGCCAACGATATTGATTTCGATAAAATTTCGTCACAAACCGAAGGATGGACTGCCGCAGAACTACGGTCGATTCTCCAGTACTCAGGAGAGTTAGCTGTCATCGAAGGTCGTTCAAGAATATATAATGATCACTTTCTTTTGGGATTTGAAAAAGCAACTACCGCGCGAAATGCTCGAAAGGGCGAAGAAAAGTGAATATTAAGAGTTGGTTCCGAAACTATAGGAAGAAGCACGAAAGCTTCCGTCGCTCACGGATTCTAAGGAAAATCGAGCGGCTTTCCCGTAAAGCGTCACCGCTGGGCGACATAAGACAGTTCCTCTATCTCGATGAATTGGCTCTTCGTAGCTTGTATATCTCCCGGTTCGGTCCTGAGGATGCCCAAACGACCCTTACTCAGACGAGAACAAAGGACTTAGGATTAACACTCGGAGGCGGTGCATCCATTTCTCGCGTCAATGATCAGACCTCGAATGGCACATCATCTATCAGCTTCCGATCTGGAAAAAGCAAAACCCTACAGATCGAACAAGTCTCTTCAGAACAGTCTCTTTTCAGAGATTTTGTGTCGAGAGAATCCTATGCCGGAAAAGAAAGTCAAATCTGGGACGGCGTGCCGCAATCCAACAGTCAACCAGAGTTACCGCCTGGTGGACTAAAACGCGGCCAACTAATTCAGGTCAGAATACGCCTAGAAGCCCATTCAATCTATGCCTATAGCACCATTGCTAACGCGCTTGTCGAAACCTCGGCCAATACTCCAGCGCTCGGATTTTCCCAGGACGACACCCTTATCCAGGCCGCCCAACTAATTCAGCAAATGCTAATCGGCCAAATTCCAATAAACTCGGAGCTCGTTGATTGGGACTGGGACAAAAAATCTAGCACACTCATCCGTCGCGCTGATGGCACGGCAAACAGTCCTATCCGCTTAGTCGGTCTTACCCAACTCGACAACTATTGGGGAGATGTTCGAAGCTTCCTTTTCGACCAATCCGAGTGCATTGCCCTGGTTCGAATTAGCCAAGATACCCCCTCAACTAGCTGGTCTCCCCTCAAGCTCTTCGATGCTGCTAGGGGATTGCCTAGCTTCGACGGCTTTGATACAAAAATCGCCGAGTTGAATTCCATATTAAGCAGCAAGCAGAAAGCAGAAACACCGGTTTCAAATGCAGCGGAAAGAACCCTCAGCCATTACCTACAAATCAGAACCGACAATGAGGAACTCAAGGTTCAACTAGAGCCACAAGTGAATGAGATAGCTCAAATGGTACCCGATGGTTCTCAACGTCAACTTAATGATGCATTTGACCAAGTTGATTTTTTACTTTCGTCGCAGGGAAGCACAGAAACCACTCCCGATGAGATCGGAAGCTTGCGAAGCAAGGCAATTAGATTAGAGCAAGGAACCGGAGCGCCACTCAAGAGCGAGGAGAACGTCTTACGCGCACCGAACGATGATTCAGATCTCTATTTGGTAGGCGATATCATCGCTCTGTACTGGTAAAGCGTATCTAGTCCGTAGTGACTATTTCACCGTCATTCGCAAGAGAGGGATCGGAAGCTTTGCGTATGAGGGCTACTTCCTCAATCACGACAGAGAGCGCGCAGCGCGCTCCCCACACGTGAGAAAATCAAGCCTTCCTTTACGGCGGAGCAACAGTCTGACAAAAGCGTCATCTACAAGACACAGACAACACAATCCCAACCGGAGCCGTTGCAGGAACAATAGGTCTGTCACCTGGTGTTGTTGCAAAGTTGGGGCAGTAGGAAGAGTGACGTGATGTAATCACAGCCATGGGTATTTTCTCCGGTTGTCATTTCCCCCGTGACATTATTCTGTGGGCAGTGGGTGGTACTGCCGCTACGGGGTGAGCTACCGCGCTCTGGAGGAAATGATGACCGAGCGGGGCGTGCCAGTCGATCACACCACGATCTACCGCTGGGTCCAGAAATACGCCCCTGAGCTGGACAAGCAAACACGGTGGTACCGGCAGGTACCTGACTGGCAGGCCAGTTCTTGGCGGGTGGATGAGACCTATATCCGGGTCGGCGGCAGGTGGTGCTGTCTCTATCGGGCGATTACCGCCGGTGGCCAGACCTTGGACTTTTACCTCTCTTCGAAGCAGAACGTGGCTGCAGCGAAGTGTTTCCTGGCCAAGGCCGTCAGATCCAATGCGTCAGCCGGGTATCCCAGAGTGATCAACACCGATTAAACACCCTCCCTAGCCAGGGCAATCGCCGAGTTGAAGTCAGAGGGAATCTGCCCGGCAACAGTGGAACACCGGTAGGTGAAATACCTCAACAACATCCTGGAAGGCGACCATGGTCGGCTGAATCGGATCCTCGGGCCGAAAGGCGCGTTTAAGAACCGGACATCTGCATATCGGACGTTGAAAGGGATGGAGGCGATGCACTCATTGCGGAAAGGGCAAGGCGCGATGTTTGCCTACGGGCAACCGAACCCGGACGCGGTGATCGTCAACCAGGTCTTCGAGACGGCCTAACAACGCCCACACGCAGCGGCCATCAGGGAATGAGAAACTGAGTCTTCGCTGCTCTCCGCCCAACTTTGCAACAACACCTCTTTGTCCTCTACTTTGCCTGACGTATAGGACATGGCGTGGCAGCTTTCGAACTAAAAGACGATTACGGGTGGAGAGGGGAAAATGTTCCCGAACTGCCGGAAAATATCCATAATTGGAATGGCGGTGAAACTGACCCTGGGCTAACAGATTTCAACCATCCCGAGAGGATGTGGACCCTACGCTAAAGGAGGGAGTTGATCTTCTCCCACAGGGTCTTTTCGAGTTCACCCTCAATAGCGATGAGCTCTTTGTGGAGTTCCTTAAGGGCATCGTCTCTCCAGGTAAGAGTCTTAAAAGGGGCGGCGTCCTTCTTGGGTTCCCTTTTCACGGTAATGCGATCACCGGACTGGATGGCATCCACAGGCGACCCAAGTAACTCATATGCTTCGGTATCCGTTATCTCGCTGTGGAAGCCATGTGCTACTTCATTGCGGAGATCAATTGCAGTTTTCAGCCGATCCAAGAGGGACTCGGGAACATGGGGCTTCAGGCTCTCCTGCAGTTGAGTTCCTGAGCGTGTCCATGCTTTATCAATTGGCGAATCAAATGGGCCAGACTTTGAGACTGCAATGATCTGCCCCGCGACGTGTTCTGTCGCAGCTGCCTGAGAGATCACTAGGCCAATTTGGCGTAAATTCTGGTCGTTCAGCATTTCTGAGCTGCCCCGGTATTTTTCTAAATCTGTTTGGTGGATGATTTTTTCGGATATCGCTTTTAGTATTTGTTTTGCTTGCTTGCGCTTGTTTGGGTCTTGGCCGAACTGGTCAGCGCATAAGTAGAAGAGAGCTTTTAACGCATCTGTATCATCAGGCAAGTTTTGGGAAAATTCGTTTCCGCTCATGAAACGCGCCCTTCTGTCATCAACGATGGAAAAATATGTCAAAACCTTGTCGGATTAGTTAACCTCATTGTCTAGCTGTTCGCGACATGAATGTTCACTCGGTCCCCCTAGCTGTACTGACCGGAGACGTTGATTGAGACGGCTCACAGCAGGGATCAGATTGACAGCCTGTAACTACTGGTATGTACAATCGAGTCATGGACACAAGAAGTCGACTCTTAGATGCCACCCAGGAACTGCTGTGGGAGCGGGGTTACGCCGCGACCAGCCCGAAGGACATCCTGAGCCGGGCCAACGCCGGGCAGGGCAGCATGTACCACCACTTCTCCGGCAAGCAGGACCTTGCGGTAGCGGCGCTGGAGGCCAGCGCGACAGCCATGCGGCAGGATGCTGAAGCGCTGCTCCATGGAGACGGAACGGCCACGGAGCGGCTCGTCGCCTACCTGGGACGTCAGCGCGACTCCCTCATGGGGTGCCGCATGGGGCGCATGACCTACGACGCGGACGTGCTCGCGACGCCTAAGCTGCTCACGCCGGTCTCCGAGACCCTCGCCTGGCTTGTCCAGACGATCAAGTTGGTCATCGACGAGGGGATCGTCAACGGTGAGTTCCCGCGCCACACCGATGCCCACCGGCTCGCCTCCATGGTAGTAGCCACTGTTCAGGGCGGCTATGTCCTGGCGCGTGCGCAGCAGGATCCTGCCGAGTTCGACGCCGCCGTTCAGGGTGCGACCGTGCTCTTGTGTGCGTGGAGTCAACGATGAGCACGGTGCCTGTGCACTTCACAGGCACCGTCAACGCCACGACGTTGGCGACACCCACGCCCCAGTCTCCTCTGGCTGTCTACGCCGTCACGTTCACCGCTGGCGCGCACACCCACTGGCACACCCATCCCAAGGGACAAGGCCTCTACGTCACGGACGGCGTTGCCCTGGTGCACATCGAAGGACAGACGGCCAAGCACCTGACCAAGGGGGAATCCATCTGGATCGACGCCGGCCGGCGGCACTGGCATGGCGCTGCACCTGGGCAGCCGATGACCCACGTCGCCTACCAGCAAGCCGCCGACGACCTGTCGACCATCGATTGGCACAAACCCGTCACCCCCACGACCTACGCCCAGGCAACCAAGGAGAACCACTGATGTACGCCATGCAGTATCAGATCACCCTGCCCACCGACTACAGCATGCAGATCATTCGCGACCGCGTCACCCAGACCGGGCACTTCATGGACGGCTACCCCGGGCTGCAGTTCAAGGCCTACCTCACCCAGGAGAAGACCAAGGGCGCACCGCGCAACGCCTACGCCCCCTTCTATATCTGGCGCGACATCGATGGGATGCGGCAGTTCTGTTGGGGCGAGCCCGGCTACTCGGCCATCGTGCGCGACTTCGGCCGCCACTCGATCCAGGACTGGACCGTCCACCAGCTCGTCGACGGGCCCGCGGACTACTCCGCTGCCCGCAGCTTGACCGTCAAGACCGCGCACCTGCCAACCAACGCTGCACCGTCCCAGTGCATCGACGACATCACCGCTGAGTTCCTCGCTACGACCACAGACTCCACCGTGGCCCGCGTCACCGCCGTCGACGTCACCACCTGGAACGCCATCCTCGTCGAACTCAGCACCCACGAAGCCGACCAGAGTTCAACAGGTGTCACCGCCTACGAGGTGCTCCACGTCTCCACTACTGCCTGACCCACCACACATCAGCCGCCCCACGGGGGGCAACCCGGCCTTCATGTCGCACCCCAATGCCGCTCTCACACCCCGCCACCGGCTGATTGTCGGCCGCCTCGTCGTGGACGAGGGCTGGCCGATCAGCGAGGTCGCCGCCCGGTTCCAGGTCTCCTGGCCGACCGTGAAGCGCTGGGCCGACCGCTACCGCGCTGGCCAGTCCATGCCGGACCGTTCCTCGCGACCGCACCGCTCTCCGAACAAGACCGATGCGAAGACGGCCAAGCGCTGCATCCAGCTGCGGCTCCGACTGAGGGAAGGTCCCGTGCAGTTGGCATGTCGGCTGGGGATCGCGCCGTCGACGGTCCATCGAATCCTGACCGACGCTCACCTGAACCGGCTGTCCCATGTTGACCGCGCCACGGGTGAGCCTGTTCGCCGCTATGAGCATGACCATCCTGGCGCGATGCTGCATGTCGACGTGAAGAAGCTGGGCCAACATCCCCGATGGCGGAGGCTGGCGCTACGTCGGCCGACGACAAGGCGAGAGGAACCGCGCCGCGACCCCGGGCAAGCCCAGGAGCAAGTACCGGGACCCGTTGATGGGTAAGGCCTTTGTCCACGCTGTCATCGACGACCACTCCCGCGTCGCCTACGCCGAGATCCACGATGACGAAACCGCCCTCACTGCCACGGCGGTCCTCATTAGGGCTGTTGAGTGGTTCAACGCCCGCGGCGTCACCGTCGAGCGGGTCCTGTCTGACAACGGTGGCGCCTACCGCTCACACCTGTGGCGAGACACCTGTGCCGAGCTGGGAATCAGGCACAAACAGTCCAGGCCGTATCGCCCGCAGACCAACGGCAAGATCGAGAGATTCCACCGAACCCTGGCTGATGGCTGGGCCTACGCCCGCTGCTACACCTCCGAGGCGGAGCGTCGGGGCGAGCTCGAGGACTGGCTGCACTATTATAACCAGCACCGTCCTCACACGGCCTGCGGGAACCAGCGGCAGTTCTCACGGTTGACCAACGTCTCCGGTCAGTACACCTAACTGGTTTCGGCTCACTTAATGTGACAGGCAGAGGTTCCGTTCCTCGAGTGCGCATATGTTTTATGGAGTACACCGAAGATTTCCATCTTGATGGTGTAGCCAGTAGTAACGCCCACGACCATGTTGTTGATCAGGGAGCGGGACAG
>VNIU01000025.1_pt1 | contig 120626 bp, 135 predicted proteins | sample 7248601 | NCBI WGS metagenome assembly VNIU01 (sample SAMN12251564, study PRJNA551026) | human skin metagenome | isolation source: skin samples from healthy patients and patients infected with Netherton Syndrome | host: Homo sapiens | place: France:Paris
TTTTGTAATTGCAGAAGTCACTGCGTATAAGATGAGGGCAACCCAACTACCTATGAGTCCTTCACCAGCACGATACCTAGAGATAGACTAAATAAAGTATTATTATAATTAAGTTCCTTTTCCAAAAGTCTCCTTAAAGTCCTATCCCCTTAGAGAAAATTTACTTTTATTTTTGCTTCATTTTCGTCTGTTCGATCAACTATTATTTCTTTTATAAGAGTTTTATAGAAACGATTTATTTCTTTTTCTGACTCAGCTGATTGAACATCACTTAGTAATCTTTCAATTTTAGTTTTCTTAATGCTATTATTTACTGTTTTAGCATTATCAATTTTCATCTTAATTGCTTCTATTTCTATTTCTTTTTCATCAATTTCTTTTTCTTTTTCTACTTTTAATTCAATAGAGTCTTGTTCATCATATAGTCCAATTAAGAAACCTTGAACAATTCTATTCTTTGCTTTCTGAATTGTTTCAAGTTCATCTTCTTTTTTCATTAATTCTTCTTTTAATTCTTCTACTAAATCTTTATTTTCATTTTGGTCTAATACACTATCAAGATAATCTTTAACTTGTAGAATAACTTCTTTAAGTGTCTCATAGACAACATTATATGATATACCTTTATAAATTGATGAGTCTCCATGTTTGTTTTTCTTAGGGAAAAGATACAAGTCATCATCTGTACCTTTTTTACCTTGTGTTACTCTCATTGTCTTTCCGTCTGGTGTCTTACATAAACCAGTTAACGCATATGTTCTCACTTCTGATCCTTTGTGAGATTTTACGTTACATTCAAAGTATTGTTTTATTCTATCAAACTCTTCTTTTGAATATAATGGTTGATGAGCATTATAAACTCTTCTCCACTCTTCTTCTGGCAATCTTCTGTAAGGTGTTGTAACTCTAGTTTTACTCTTTGAAGGTTTTTTATTTCCAACTGATTTATTATAAACAATATTACCAACATAGACTTCATTTTGAAGTATATTTGCTATTGATGATGATCTCCATTCAGTAGCTCTTCTTGGTTTGATTTTACGTTTATTCAATTCCCAAGCGATATCAGATGTTGATTTACCTTCAAAGAAAAAGTCCTTAATCATTATTACTACTTTAGCTTCTTCTTCCGATGGTGTTAATTTTTTAGTGGTCTTATTTACTATATATCCATAAGGTGTTACAGAGTTTACCCACTGTCCTCTACTTTGAGCTAACTTTTTACCTTCTCTCATACGTTTATTAATTTGTTTGAATTCAAATCTAGCAAAGAAACCTTTAAATAGAATTATCTCTTCATCTGACTCATTGTTAGCGTCCAATACTTGATAAGGAGACTCAACAACAATTAATGTCTCTGACACTTTCATAGAGTATAGTATTCTATCGTTATCTGTACCATTACCTCTAGATAATCTGTCTAAGTCTACAACTAATACAGCGTCATATAAATTCTTCTCAACATCAGTAAGTAGTTTTTGCATTACTGGACGATCATCAATAGTTGAACCTGAACCAATTTCTTTATATAACTCATAGCTCCAATTATTTAATTCACATCTATTTAATAATCTAGTTTTATGGTTATCTAACTCACTTTCATCTTCTCCCCTAGATAATCTTAAATATACAGCAACATGTTTGATTTCTTCTTCTATATTATGGAAGTTATGTTCGTTAGTTCTCATCTATAATTCCACCTCTTATTCCATTCTTATTCAAAGTAAATGTAACTGATAAATCTATCTCATCTTCAATATCAACATCTGTTGCTATCCATTGATTTTTATTTACAGCTTTTACGTTATGTTTATTTAATACATCATAAACACTTTTATTTGATAAATTAGTAAGTTTCACAATATCAGAAGTAGCATGTGTTTTTGCTAATTCAATTATTCTCTCTTCAACCTCTTCTGTAATCTTACGTGTAGGTCGATGTAAATCTAATTGAAATAATTTCTTCTTAATAGAAGTACGTGACCTTCTAGGTAATAGTTTCATTAATTCTGGCCACTCAATATCATAATTATCTTTTAGTATTTGTTCCTCTTCTTCTGACCAACGTTTAGAAGGTTTAACGTGTTTCTTTTTTGTTTTAAACATGTAGTCATACTTTGCACGTACTTGTTTATTTGTTCTATTTGGAAAGAAGTCTGCTATATCATTTAAAGTAATATTTTTTTCGTATAATTTTTTAAGTAGTTCTTCTTCTGAAGAAGTCCAACGATTAAATGTTCTTTTACTTTTATCACTCATTTTATAATTCAACCCCTATTCATAATATATATTTATATTATACCCTAAATACAAAAGAAAACCACCTAGACAGGCGGCTTAATTTAATTTATTATATTTTAATTCCATTGAGTGTATGTATTTGTTCTTGTGTTACGTTAATATGTATATTTTTAAGTTTATCCTTCACTTTCTTGGAAAACTTTACTGATTTTGTTTTACTCATATTTTCTTTTCCTTCCATTTACTACATGAGTACATAAGAGTATCTTCATCGAGTGAAATCTCTTCTTGTATTTTATTTTCTAATGCTTTCTTTAGAATAGAACACGATCCATTTCTATACCTTGTACATCTTTGACAACCTTCTAGGAAGTCATTATATTCGTCTTCTTTATCAAAAATTCCATTCCAACCAGTTTGAGTAAAAGTTAACTCTACTCTAGGGTTGCTTGGATCAATATATACTCTATTAAATCTAGGTACTACTTTCTTATCATTATCAAACACTAAACCAGAAGCTTCTATTGAGTCATTTAAAGTCTTCAATGTGTTATCTAAGTCAACATTAATTCTAGTAACATATGCTTCTATATCCATATAAATGTAATGATCTTTAGTATATTCAAAGTCCCAATCAATATTAATAGGTAAAGACATCTGACGTTCAACGTTAATCATAATGTCCTCTCTATTTTCCTTGCCAGCTTTAGATAAGATTTTCTTGCCCGTAAATCGTCCTCCAGAAAACTGTTGTACATAAAGTTTATTTAATGAAGTAGGTAATGGTAACGATAATCTACATTGTAAAAGCATGTTTATCACCATTTTTAGTTAAGTTTTCTTTAATTTGTCTAGATAAATCAAAATTAGCATTAGCTACTTGTTTATTACTTAATATATTCGTACCTCTGTTTAAAGGGTTTTGTTTCATACCATTTCTTGATCGTTCAATTTCAGAAGTAACTTTATTAGCAAAGTCATCTTCACCTAACGGTCTACCTTTATCTATATCAATGCCACGCATATTATCTTTAAATGTAACTTGTAAGTTAATAGTTTTAGTACCATGTAAACCTTCAGTATATGTATGTATTACTTCTTTAATATAAATATCAGAATTAAGAGCTAAAGACTCGATTGAGTCAATAGCTAATCTAATTTGTTCTCTTTTAAATTTATCAGAATTCATATTAATAACCTCTCTTACGTTTTGCTGCTTCAATTTGTCTATTTAATTCTTTTTCGATAAGAGGCTCTGGTTTATGATTTGCTTCCCAACCAGTTGGTTTCATAATTTTCTTAGTAACTGGATCAATAATTGGTTTACCATCTTCTCCAAGTTTTGACATATTAGCTTTTTGAATGATTTCAAAGATAGGCTTAGGGTTCACACCAGTTTCTACAATCGAACCATAGTTAATGTAGTTAATATCATTAAGTGCGTCTGTTTGATTTAATAAGATTTCTGAGCTCGGGAATTCTCCTTTACCGAAACATTTATTCATAGCCTTGTGAATTGAATGAATTAATTCATCAACTAATTTCTCTGTTTCATGCTCATTACCAGCCACAGATGACCATAAGAATTCTACTAACTCTTCCACTAAGTAATCAGCTCTTTGCGCTGCTCTCTCTTTACTAATTGGCTGAGGAACTTCTGCTACTGGGTGTCCAAAAGTCTCATGGAATTTCTTTACATCAAAGTATGGAGCATAAGGTTTCTTCTTTTCATTAGTAGGCTTGAATGGTCTAACGTTCATAATTGGTACTTTGATCAATTTAGTAGTACGTGTATTATTTTCTTTATTTTGATCAACAATAACTTCTACTAAAAGCTCTACACCTTTATTATTTTTAAATTCTCTTCCAATTACTTTTCCATATTGCTTAGTTACTGTGTCGATTACGATTTGTCCTTTTTTAATTTGTTGAAACATATGAATTCTCCTTTATTGTTTATAAATTTGTTGATTGTGTATTTTTAAATATAAATTTCTTAGCTTTGCTTTGTGATATGCTTTAAAACACATATTCTTAATTCCTTCTAATTCGTTCAATTGCTTGATTGCATAAAATATTTTCCTATCCAATATTCTTACTGATATTTCATCAAGCCCGTGAGTACGTTTGTCGTACTCATAGGCAATGAATATTCCTTCGATAATTTCTTTCAGTTTATTTTTTTCCATGATATGTATACTTCCTTATTTGTTCTGCTCTTCGTCTACAAATTTCATAATTTCACCTTGACCAACTTTAGTAGCAACTTTCTCGCCATTAACGAACTTAACCATAGTTGGCGTTGACATAACCATATGCTCTACTGCTAATTCTGGGTTCTCAAAAACATCTTTATATTCAAACTCAAAGTTCATTACTGGTAAAATTCCTTTTAAGTTTTTACATGGCATACAAGTTGGTGATCCAAATAATAAGTATTTTGTTTCGTTCATAATAGAAAATCTCCTTTAATATTAGTTTATTATTATATTTTATTTCTTTAAGATGAATTCTTTTAAAGCTTTCACACGTTCCATACACTCTTCTTCATTAGTATGTGTAGTAGTAATCGTGTAATCTGCTTCAAATGTATCAATATAACCTTCAGTTTCATGAGTTAAATCTGTAATATCAAATTGATCATTAATTGTTTTCATTCTTCCAATTCGTACTGCGTCATCACATTCAACCTTAACAATGATAAAGTTATTATCCTTACAGAATTGATATTCATTAGGTTGTCTTAAATCTGTGATAACATTGATTGCATTCTTAAATAGAGAACTAAAGCTGTTACTATGATTAATATTATCTGCTGCCATTCTTACCCAGATGTCTTCATCTTGAGTTCTCATAGTTTGTCCAAACCATTGATATAAATGTCTAGGCTTTTGACCATCAGTAAATTTATTAGGGAATAATTCTTGTGCATATTCCTTTAATGCGTCTCCAAAACCAAACATTACTACTCTTGTATCGCTATCGTCTTCAAAAGCTTTTATTAATTGTTTTGCTACTGTATCTTTGCCCGAACGCATTTTACCTGTTAGGGCAATATTAATAGTCTTGTTGTTAGTTGGTTGTAATAAAATCATGGTTTTATTCCTTTCCTATTATTTACCTTATTGTAAGAATTTGTTAGATAACTCGTATGAAATAACATTATTGAAATCAAAGTCTTTATCACGTAAAGGTACTTGATTTAACGCTAATGTATAACCGTCACCTTTAACTGAGAAGAAGTCATGGTTAGTTGTATCTGTTCTTAAACCATTTTCTACAATAGGGTTAAATGGCTCTGGGTTAAATACTGTCTCCCAACCTAAGTTCATTAAAGCACGATTACCGTTATATTGAATGTAACGAATAACATCTTCAGTCAAACCTAACTTGTCGTATAATGAAGCTGCGTATTCAACCTCATTGAAGTAAAGTTGATCAAATAATTCCATTAACTCTTTACGAATATCTTCTTGCTCTTCTTTACTGAACTTTTCAAAGATAACTTGAGCTGCATATCCTGTACCACTGCCATGAATAGTTTCATCTAAGATAATCTTACGAATGATTTCTCCACTGTGAACCATTTTACCTTGTCCAGCTAAATACAATGGATAGTAGAAACCAGAGAAGAATAAGAATGACTCTAAGAAGATTGATGAAGCCATTGCCACATAAATTTCACGATCAGTAGGGTTTGGTTTAAGTAATTTATAATAATTAGTTGTAATTAATCTTGTCTTTTTATTTAAATATTCATTTGCTGGAACCCATTCTTCTAAGTAGTAATGAGTATCTTTTCTCTCAAGTAGTGAAGTAAAGATATGTGAATATGACTTGTGATGAATATTCTCCATCATAGACATAAATGCAAATACCCCTCTCCAAATTTCATCGGGATAATGGAAAGCTAATAAAGGCATTCCTTCAGTTCCCTGTGTTGTATCTAAACCTGTTAAACCAGATAATGCTTTTACATACGTTTCTTGTTCATTTGCAGATAAAGTCTTCCAAACACTTAAATCTTTAGAAGGTTTGAATTCCTCTTCAGTCCACATTTGTTTTACATTTTGTTTCCAATAAGTTAACGCTATTGAATTATCTTTGTCCCAGTTTGTTGCTCTTGCTTTAATTTCTAATGTCATTATATGTATATCTCCTTAATAGGTAGTTTTTGTTTTTAATATGTATTAGACTGCACAACTTGTACATTCAGCAATGCTAATCAATTTGTTTCTTGTGTAATAGAGTGATTTAAGTCCTCTATCATGTGCATATGCATATAATCTTGCTAGTTTGTTTGTCTCTATTTCACTGTTAACAAATAAGATTGTTGATACGCCTTGATCTATCCACTTCTGAGCTACTGCTGCTACATTGATGATATGTTCTTGAGGAATATCAAATGCAGTTGGTGAATAGAACCACATTGTTTCTGGTGATAAATAAGGCATTGGATAATAAGTTTCTGAGTTACCATATTTACGTTTCTCTACAACATCTACAACTGGTGTTAATGCTGAAGAACAGTTTGTGATGTAACTGATACTTTGGGTTGGTGCGATTGACAATCTATATGAGTTATATAAACCATTCTTATCAACTTCTCTAGCTAACCGTTGCCAGTCTTCTTTAGTAGGAATGTAAATACCTTTAAAGATTTCTTTAATTTTTGGAGTAATTGGTTCTACGTTCTTAGTTACACGATTGTTTTTATAGAAGTATTCTCCAAACTCTTTACCATCTTTAGCTTTATAATCTGTTTGATCAAAGCCATAGAATTTATCATTTCTTTCAACTGCAATCTTCATTGACTCATCTAATGAATAGTAGTCCATCATCATGCAGTAAACATTTAGTAAATCAAGTGACTCTTCTGAACCATATCTAATTTTGTTTTTAGCACACATACTATGGAATGACATTACACCTAAACCAACTGCTCTATTGTTTTTATTTGCTTTATGAACTGTTGGTAAGTGTTCGATACGTGAATTGTTAGCTACAAACGTTAAAGCTCTCATTCCAGTACGAATTGACTCTTCAATTTCTTTCTCTTCGATTGATTTAACCATATTAAGAGAAGCTAAGTTGCAGATAATATCTTGACCTAATTCATCTTGTTCGTTGTAATCTTTGATATCTGAAACATGCATATATTGAAAAATCTCAGTACAATTTCCTGTCACAATTCCATTGAAGATTAATGAGTGATAATCTTCTTGTGTGGTATCATAAACATCTTCTTTACCAATATATTTAATTTCAGTAATTTCGGCAGTAAAATCATGTTTCGGTTTTCTACTATTTGGTCGCAATGTTAAGTTAAAAATCATTGCTTTATGTATATCTTTAGGTTTCAAAGCTACTTCTTTCATAAACAAATCTCTTGAGCTTCTGTCTTGAATGCTAATTTTATACGTATTTTGAACTTTGTACTCTTTCATGCCGCCATTACCATCTGGTAATAAGCTTATCTCTCTCTCACTTTGATATATTGATGAATACACACCGAGATTTAACAGTTGCATTTGAATATCTCTTGCTAATTCTTCACTGATTGTTGTCAATTCGATGCCCATTGCTTTATATTTTTCATTTGTATTTACGCAAGCATCCATTTGATATAAGCCAGATAAATAAGCAGTTATTGTATTTTTTGTAGCATTTTTTAATAAGTTTGGAAATCTCAATTTAGTCTCTCTGTTAAATCCAAATCTAGATAATATTTTGTATAGCTCAACACTGCTAATTGTTAATTTTTGTAGTTCTTTATTTTCAACAAATTTAGGATGTAAGTTTGCACTATGATGTAAAAACTCATTTTTATTTCTATATTTATCTATAATATAAGCTACTAATTCTTCAATAGTTTCTTTAAGATATTGCTTCTCGTGATATAGATAAATTTTAACTGAACCGTCTCTTCCAAATGTCCCATCTCCAGCGATAAGCCCCATCAAGAATGCTAATTTTGGATCATGAAAATCTCCATAACTTCCATTACCAGATTGAACTAATAGCTTATCTCCTACCTCTAATTGATTTAACTGAACTTTTTCAATTGAGTCGTTTATTTTTCTATAATATTTGTGCCATTCGGTAGATTTAATTTTAAACCCTTGTTTAGTAGTAATTTCATAAATTTCAGCTTGTTTAGCTGTAAGTTGCATTGGAATAGCATTTACGATATCAGTACCTTTATTGTTAATATCATAATTCTTAGTTCTATTATCAATTACTACTTTCAAATCTTCTTGACTTTCATACAAGTCTTTGGCTTTCACATAACCTTTTTCAGTTAATAACTCAGTGTCTCCAGTAACACATAAGTTAGACATTTTGATTTCACCAAGCTCATTTAAAGCATGGTTTTTGTTTGCGTTATCTTTATACATGATATAAGGATAACCAGATTGTAATTGAATTTGAGCGATCAGATTTAACATTTCTCTAGCATTAATTTTATGTTTGATAACATTTTCATTCTCAACGAACTTGTCATACCAATCATTAATATTAATGTCATCTAAGATTACATCTTTACCGAATTCTTCTTGAATTGAGTATGGTTCAAACATATATAAGTCTTTGTCTTCTTTTGCTAAATCAAAGAATAATGAAGGAACAATTAAACCGATTGAAAGTGTAGCTAAACGTGTATCTTCATCTGCATTAACTTTCTTAGTGTTTAATAACTCAATTACATCTGAGTGGAAAATGTTTAAGTAAGCAGCACCAGCTCCAGCACGTTGACCTAATTGATCAGCATAACTAACTTCACCTTCAATTAATTTAGCAACTGGTACGATACCTTTACCTACATTCTTAACACCTTTTAATGTAGCACCACGACCTCTTAATCGTGTTAGGTTAACTGCTACACCACCAGCAATCTTACTAGCTTGTGATACTTGACTTCTAATGAAGTTGATAGAGTTTAATGTGTCATCCATTGTGAATAAGTAACAAGAAGCTAATTCTCCACGATGTTTACGACCAGCATTTAAGTATGTTGGAGTTGCTGTTTGTACTGTTTGAAGTGTATGTGCTTTAATGTATCTCTTAGCTAAGTCAACATCTCCACCAGCTAAGTATAGAGAAACGATTACGTTATGTTGTTCAAAGTCTTCAAGCCATTGTGACTTATCTCTAGTTTTTAATGCGTATGTATCATAGAATTTGCTTGCTGCCATGAAGCTTTGGAATTCAAAGCCGAATGAATAAGCATAGTCTAAAAGTTCTAATAATGTTTCTTCACTATAATCTTTAAATACATCAATGTAGTAATCTTCTTCTACTAAGTAACGTAATCTTGCAATCTGATTTGAGAATTGTTTTGTTTTACTCTTAATGTGTTCTAAATATAACTCAATTGCTTCTTTGTCTTTCGATAAGCTAAGTTGCCCTAACTCATCTCTTCTCATAATTTCATTGTTTTTTTCGATCCATTTACTCAAATCAATTACCTCCCAATATTTTTATATTTCATTTCTTAAATAATTTTCAAATTCTTCTTCAGACATTAACCTAATTCGTTTAACGTCCTCAATAAATTTTCTTCTATTCTCGTTCATCTTATCTAGAAGTTGATCAATATCTCTCTTCTCAGCTAAACCATCTAGATAATCAGATACTTGTTGATTTACACTAGGCTCTTCATCAGTAGCTAATAAACCAACATTACCGCCAGTGTAATCTTTATCTACTGTTTTAGTAGTTGTACTTGTAGGCGTGATTACTTCATATGAATTACTTTGATCCAATAGTTTCATGCTATATAAGAAGTAAAGCGTCTGAGTAGCCGCCTGTAAATCTTGATGTCTATTTCTTTTCCTTAAATTGTCTTTAATAATATCATCTTGCATATCAAAGACTATTCCAAATTGTTTATCGAACATATCATTAATTGTTTTCTTATGTTCCATTACATCACCCTTCCTTTAATATAATCGACTAATTTATTTACATCGACCATATTTCCAGCTAGTTCATACTTTCCGATCAACTCTACGTTAAATCGTTTCGAAATCGTATCTCCAGCTATTGCAAAATTAGTTCCCCAATTACGATTGCCAGACGACATAACTGCAATCAAATTGTTTTGGTTTGTTTTATTTTCTAGAAAAGTTTCTACTGGTGCTGGAACCTCTCCAAAGTCATATGTTGGTGTAATTAACACATATGAATTATTTATTTCTAATGGTTCATCTTTTATTCTATGCACATCTATTTGAATTTGTTCCAGAACTTTCTCCATAAATCGTTCCGTTTGTCTTGTGCGAGAATAATAAGCAAGTGATAGTTTACTAGGTACTGAAATGTTTTCTCTTTTATCCACTGCACTATTCATCTTCCTTTTATTATATTTTATTTCTTATCATAAAAATTGTAATCTAGATTTTCTAAGAAATCTTCTGTTGTATGTATAGCTTCATTGAAGTCTTGCGTATTGTCATATGTATCATTGTCTTCCAAATAATCGAATGTTGCGTTTTTGTATGCTGCTTCTAATGCGTTCATTAAATATTCCTCACAGTATCAAATTATTTTAACTTCAACTTCTTTTTCGTTCTCATGTGCATAGTTTAATAAGAATTGTAATTTATATCCATCAACGGTTACTTCTTCACCATTGAATTTACCACTCATTTGTTTCATAAAAATACTTTCCACTGCTTTTTCAACTAACTCAATATCTATGCGTCCTTCTTCATCACTTGGAATTGAGTCTTGATACTGTTCCTTAGTATTTTCATCAGTTATAGCAATAACTACTGCTCCATCGTACATATTTCGTTCAGCTTGTACAGTTAGCACTAAATTTTCACTACTAGTAACTCGATCAGAAATATATTTTTCATTTCCTTCTTTAATTGCTTCTAAGATTTCAATTACTTTATCAAAAGCAATGATTGAAGCTACATTAACTGACTTGATCATATTATCAATTAATTCTTTTAATGTTTCAAATTCTAATGGCTCATTATTACCATATGAGTTATATTGAACTCTTCGGAACACTTTGCCTTCATGACTTGGACTATCTAATTGAATATGAACTTCCTTATCATTTAAACCTGTTGCTTGAAGGTCAAACTCTCCTTCTTCCCACTCTTTAACTGCGTGTAATTTCTCATACAATTCCCCAATTGGAGTCTCAGTATTCAATGTGGTTTTAAACCAATCAATTGCCTCTTGCTCGTTATCAAATCTTAAACCTTCATTTGTATAAACTGGCATTTAGCTTCCTCCTATTTAATTAAGATATTCTGTTTTACTTCAATTTCAGCATAATCAATAGCTTCCTGTTCTTCAGTTGGTAAACTATTGTAGTATTTCTTGAATGCTGCTTTATCAACTTTCTTCTCAACTTTTTCAGTGATATATTCTTGAGGTAATTTGCTTTCATCTTTGATGTTCATAACTTTACTATTTCTAATTGAAACAGTTAATGTTGATGAAGCAACTTTCTTCATATCTAAGCGTGACATTTGAACTAAACCATATTGTTTTAAGTTATCAATATTTCGTTCAGCTTTCTTCTTGAGTTCATCAAGTGCTTTCTTACGCTCGCTAATGACTTTAATATCATCTTGATACTTTTGAATTACTTTACCGATGTTGATGACTTTACCTTCTGCACTTTCTTGAATAGACTCTAAAGTGTCTTTCATTTCCTCAAAAGAATAGTCATTTTCTTCCATAAAGTTGATCAAGTTTTGGTATTGATCAGCGTAATCGTATAACTTCATATCTTCCATTTTGTTCTCTCCTTATTAAACATTGAGTAAGGAGTTGTAGATTAATTTACATAAAATTTACGCTCAATTAACCTACTTCATAATAATACCTTCTCGCTCAATCAATGTCAACTTCTTTTTATATTTTATTTCTTATTTTTTGAGTAAACTTTTGCTAATACAAAACATGTAAGTAGTAAACAAATATTAACAACTTCTGTAATAATAATATGTATAGAAACACCTGTTAAACTAAAAATAGTTACTAGCAATGATAAACCTATTGCAAAGAATAAGTACAGTAGCGGGTTAGCTCCTTCACTTGTTTTCTTCCTAATAAAGTGAATGATTTGATCAATGTAGGCTAACACAATTGAAACTGTTGCCACTGTTTGACTTACTTCTAATGATAGATGACTAAAGATTACAAGTGCTGATAGTATGTATAGTAATGAGAACATGATCGCAATTGGTTTTTCCAATCTCTTAAAATTGAGCCAAATTACAATAATAAGTGCTACACCAGCATTAATAAACTGTCCTAAATAGATATACCATTCAGCATTACCAGTTCGCAGTACATTTAATAAGCTAAACAAAGTTGAAAAGCTTACTAAGTACCAAAACATAGATGATATTCCTGTAATATTTTTGGAATAAAATATTGATTTTAACTGGTTATAGTACGCAGTCGCAAATATCAAAACTACTAGTAAATTAAGGGTTAAAAGTAAAGTTGCCATTATTGTCCATGCTCCTCTAATGTTTGTTTCGCTACTTTATTGCTTAATAACAACGTAGTTAAGACACTATATCCAATTATTGATTGATAAATTACTTCTTTTTGAGAGATAACAGTCTCTACTAGATTTGTTCTTATCAACATAACGATTTCAAAGAAACCAAATGTTAAAGTAAAGAATATAGCTCCAAAGAATATTGATCCTATGATTGTTAAACAAAGTCTTTTCATAATTAATTCTCTCCTACCTATATAAAATTGTTCCGTTATAACCTGTAAATACTTTTGCGTTCTCTTGAATATGATTGTACATAACATCGAATGCTGGGTTTGGTACTAGTTGAATAACTTTATTGTTGTTAGTTTGTACTGTTGTCATGTGGCTATTTTTCTTGTATTTTAATCTTACTAATTGTTCTTTATCCATTTCTAATTTCCTTTCAAGAATTTTTCAATGAATTCATCTATTTGATTGGTTCTTCTGCGTTTATCTTCTTGAATATGATCCATTTCATTATCACGCTTTTCTAATTGCTTTTTGATCTCATCAGTATAATATGTATTAAAGTTGATATTCTTCTTCATCAGTTTAGATACAATACCATTCGTCATAACAATACTTACTGGTAACTCACATTTAGTTGTGAAATCTAAAGTAACTTTATTTTTATATTCATTAATATGTACTCGTGATAAATTCCATTTCTCATTGACTGGATAATCATTTTTGTATTCTGTCATTAATTTTTCTGTTGCTTCATAAAATAGTTCCAAATTCTTCATTTGCCTACCTCTTTTTTATAATTTATTTTCTATAAAGTGTTTAATAATAGCTTCAACTACATTGACTGTTACAGCATTACCTGCTTGCTTATACAATTGACTATTACTAACTCCTCCATGTTGGGCTTTGTAAAATTGTTCGTCTTCAAAACCTTGTAATCTCCAACACTCTAAAGGTGTTAACTTTCTAATTCTTAAATCACTGGTGATCGGTAAGATTGCAGTTTTAAAACCTTCTGGTCTAGTAGTAACAGTTGGACTAATTCCTGTTTGATTTAATGTCCTATTATAAGCATTAATTGACATACCGTCTTTAATTAAGTCGATGTTCTCATTCATTGTTTCACTAGCTTGTCTACCTAAACGTCCATATTGTTCTTTAGGTACATATTGAATTACATCTTTTAAATTATGTGACACTTGCAGTGATAAATAATAGCCATCTTCAATTTTTAGAACTTCATATTGTTCATCATTACTATTGATTAGTAGAATGTGGTCTTCATCAATTACTTTTATAGTCGGTTCAACATAAATATAATCTGGTTCAAACCGATCTGGTAGATTGATGTACTGTTCTTCATCATATAACACATTATCTTTTGTATAGAAATTATATTTTTTGTCAATGACTACACCTTGATTAACTTCTCCTGCTTGTAACGTCTGTGCTACTTGTTTACCTACACGTCCACGTCTAGTTTTGCTATTAGGAAACGAAGTATTAACACTATCGCCTTCCATAGCCTCTGTATATCCTTTTTTAGTAGCCTCTTTAATATGAAAACGATCTTCATCTTGTTCTTTTGGTTTATAAAGTAAGCTTTTTAAAACTTCTTCGGATAGATAAAAACTCTCTTCAACATGTTCTTCTAAAATATCTGATAAGTATTTCTCAATGTATGTAGATGTATTGTCGGGTAGTAGATTTACATAGCTAATATTCTCACTAGCCCAATGAGTCAATTTTTCAAATATCTTTTTACCTTTCAAGGCTGTTTTAGGCTCATTTGCTCCTAAATCTTTTCTCTTACCAATTATGTATATTCGTTCTCTGTTTTGTGGAACGCCATAGTATTTACTATTAAATATGTCAAAATCTACATCATAACCTAATTCATCAAAAGTCTTGAGTATTATCCTAACTGTATTGCCTTTATCATGACTTACTAGACCTTTTACATTTTCGAAAAGAAAATACTTAGGCTTAACTTGTTTTATAGCATTTGCATAATCAAAGAATAATGTTCCTCGTGTATCTTCAAAACCTAGTCGTTTTCCAGCTAGACTAAAAGCTTGACAAGGCGATCCACCTACTATAAAATCAACATCTTTAAATTCTTGCCAATATGTATCTGATATTTTTGTAATATCTCCTAATTCAACTTCATCTTTTGTATCATATATACTTTTATATGAAAGTGAAGCATATTTATCTATTTCTGAGAAAGCAATTGCCTTTAAATTGTTCCGTTCCATTCCACTTCTGAAACCACCAATTCCAGCGAATAAATCAATAAAAACCATTTGATCATTAGACATGATTATCTAATACCTCCCCAATAAAACTTTCCAAGACAGTTATGTTAATTGAATTACCAGCTTGTTTGAATAATTGGGCTTCAGTATCTTTAATCACACCTTTTTTATATTTTATTGCTAATGCGTTTTGTGCTTCATGAAATGCTTCATCTGAGAAGTTTTGTAATCTCCAATATTCTAATGGTGTTAAATTTCTAATTGGAATATCGTTATCCATTAAGTATCGTATATCTTTAGGGTTTTCCATATGTATATAATCATTGTTATTGTATAGAACAAAGTTGTTTGTTCGTGCAGCTCTTCCACTCTTAGCAACTAAGCAACCAGCATAATCAGTTGGTCTTAAAATTGTCATTCTACCATTAAAGTTAGCGTTGCCATATGCTAATGTGTTAACTATTTTTTTTGGAACTATGTATTCTTCACTTACATTATCTTCTAAATATTTATCAATAGTTTTTATATGTTGTTTCTTAAAATCTGGAAATTCAAACTTACCATTTAATGTGCTTACTACGAATACTCGTGGTCTACTTTGTGCTTCTCCAACATCTCTCGGTGAAATCAATTTGTAAGAAGATTGATATCCTAATTCTTCTAAAGTTTGTATGTATAAATCAAAATTATGTTTATGTTTTCGGTTCAATACTGCTTTTACGTTTTCCCAAATTACAATTTTTGGTAAACTATCTTTTACGATTCTAACTGTTTCCCACATCAGTGATGAAGCTGTACCACTACCTTGATCCCCACCATCTTGCTTTCCTACAATACTAAATGACTGACAAGGTGAACCGTGAAACAGTATATCAACGTCTTTGTAGTCTTTACCATCGACATCCCTAACATCTTTTAGGTTTTTACTCTCATCTTCGTTGTGTATGGCACTATAAGAAGTAGAAGCAAATTTATCAATCTCACAATAATTTAATACATCTAAATCGAAGCCTAAGTTTTTAATTGCAGTTTCCGGCGCTCCAATTCCAGAAAATAAACTTAACATTTTAATCTTTTTCATTTATCTTGTCCCCTATCTAGTCGTTTGACTTTCTCGCTATAAATTTGTATGTATGTTTGTCATTTAATTCACTTAGTCTTTGTAAAACTTGATCCCAAGTAATAAAACCTTCACCATCAGTAGCTTCCAGTACCATTCCATATACGAATTGGTTGGTTGAAAATTCAGCACGGTCTGGATCAACATATGGCTTACCATGTCCTTGTCTAATATCCGAACAGTAACATAGAACTGGTTTAGTTAAGATTTTTTCTTGATTATAGATTTCATCTTGAATTAAATCATAAGCTTCTGTTTTGTCTCCAAATTCATCGTGTTTTATGTCTTCAGATAAGACACGTAATCTATCAATTGTTTTCTGAGCTTGTTTCTTCATTCCAATAATAATTCCAAGCTCAGAAATTGTTCCTAAACCTTCATTTAAAACATCGAGAACATAAATATCTGAATTTTCCATTGCTGTAAAATCATTCTTTAAAATTCTCTCAGCCAAACCTTCTTGAACCGCATTAGACTTATCATTAATTGACTTGTCTTGATGAGGACTATATGGTTTCACTCCATCAATTTCTTCAACTTGCTTATGTTGTTTTTCTCTATAATCAACCATTGCTTCATTAAGAATATGGCCAGCTAGATAAATTACTTTTTCCATAAGTTCTCTCCTTTTTTAATAATATGCTTTTTGATTGTTTCCACCTAATATGTAACTAATACTACTTTCATATATGTATCTGATAAGTTCTTTTCTATCAGCGAATAAATTGCCATTCAATATGTATACTTTTTGATCCTGATAAAGTGGTGTTCCATAATAACTAATGTCGTAAATTTCTTGCGTTATGATTTCCATTAGTCTTCATCACTATCGCTCTCTAAGAATTCGATCTGCTCTTTAAGTTCTTTGTTCTCCATTCGTAGATATCCATAGTCCACCGATAAAGCATGATACTTATCTTGATATGTACCAACATCTTCTTTTTTGAGCCACTCAATATCTTCAATCAGTTCGTTAATAGTGTCTATTTTGCCAATAGCCTGCATAATTTTTAATTGATCAATAATATCTTGTAAATTTAATGGTCTATTGTATTTAACTTTCATATAAATTACCTCTTTTTATATATTATTTTTTCTTAAAATCAAGTTGTTCAAAAGTAATATCTCCAGTTGAACTTTCAATTAATGCATATCTTAGAAAATCATGAATACAAATCGTGTAGACATTTTTCTCTACTTCTGGATATTGCACAATTTCCTCTATATCAATATCATCAACTGTAATATTATCTAACTTTTTAATAGTTTCTGTGAGAAGTTTCTTATTTGACTGGTTCCAGTAATGCTCTGGTAATCTAGCTAAAAGTCTTCCCATTTGATTTGTCTCAACAACAAACTCTTTAATGCCCTGCTTATTTAGGTTCGGCAACATCTTTATCATTCTCTCCTTTTAATTTTTTAATTTGCTCATCTAAATCTGCAATCTCTTGTGTCATGTCAGTAATGATTTGCTCCGATGAAATTCTTGAAGAGATTAATTCAAAGATAAGTTTTGAAGTAGTTTCTTTATCCCACTCTTTTTTAGTTAATGAGGTATTGTTTTCTGTATAAACAATGTCTTCAATGTTATTGTCTTCCTTTGAGATATAAATTTTAAAGTTGATCAATTCAACTACATAAGTGTCTTTTTCTTTATGCAATTACTTTCTCCTCCAAGCGTTTAATCTTAATGTTATTTGTCTTTAAGATTTCGTTAATTCCTTCTAAGTCAAAGTCGTCTAGAACAGGCTCTCTAGTGATGATAATATCTTTTGTATGTTCAGTTCCGTCAATATATGTATTAATAATCATATGTGTATATTCATTTTCATCTTTCGTGAATTTGAAATCTACATCATGTGTTTTGTTTGCTTTCGCTATGTATAATTGGTTATATGCTACTTTATATAATTTACTCATTTTCTCTCTCCTAAATTTTTTGAAGCATTTCATCCGACTTAATACCGATGAATTCTAATGCTTCTTCCATTCCTTCTCCAGATTGTAGTGCTTCTTCAGCTTTGTCATAAAACGTTGTTAACATTGTTGCTATTTGCTCACGATGTTTTAAATATTTTTCATATTTCATTTGTTCGTAACTCATATCTGTCTCCTTTTTTAATTATTTAGGGAGCTTATCAAATGGAGCTAACGTTACTAATAAACCCCCTGTTTTTATATTTTATTTCTTTAATAAGAGAAAATTTAATTTCTCTTATTATCTCTCAAAGGTAATTACTTGTTTATCCTCAGTTGTAAGATACATTGTTTTGTGATCATCACTAAACTTTACGTTGAATGTTGCTTCTGGTTCGTCTTCCATATTCACAACCAAAAAGTATTGATCTGTTTTACCATATCTTTCGATTTCATATGTACCATACTTAATGTCAGTACCATCTGTGTTTTCACTATCAACTTCTCCATCTTTGCCGAAAGTAACATATTCTTCAGTGTCAGTTTCCCACGAATTCACTATGTATTTACTTTCATCACTAAAAGGTTTAATCACTGCAATTAATATGATAATTAAAAGCGATATTGCAATAACTATTGAAGATACTGTAATCAGTTTCTTTTTGTTATTAGTTGTTGTATTCATGCTCTTCACACTCTCTTATATAATTTATGTCTTAATTATAAGTGATGTTCTTATAGATTACAATACTATATTTTATTTTTTATGAATTAATTTAAGCTTACTTCATCTTTATCGTTTCTTACCATTTTGAATACAGGGAACCTCAAGCTTTCCCCACCTTTATCATTCTTACTTTCTTCAAAATAGCTGATTTCAACGATTTTACCTTCAATTAAGTCTTTTTGTTCCCAGAATAACTTTCTATCTTTATCTGAGAAACCTGAACCTACACCTAACTCATAACCTTTATAGTCTACTACAATGTTTCCTACCTTATTACCTCGAACATGTTCTTCTACACGTAAGCAACGTAAATCAACGGTATGGAAAGTCTTAAACTTTAATAAAGATTTAGTTCTTTTTGCTTCATAATAAGCGTCAATTTCATCTAACATTGATCCTTCAAAGCCACTGTCTTCCAATTTCTTTTGTACAGATTGAATTTCAGCCATGTCATTACCGATATAATGAATAGGTACAATATCAATAACTTTTGGATCAATAACTTTTAATTGTTCATAGAACGCTAATAAATTATCTCTACGCTCTTTGAATTTAAGTTTTGATTTACCTTCATAAAACTCTTCTAAAGGCATATTATCAAACATCACAAATTTAATGTCTGACTTGTCACCTTTAACTCTCAAGATTTTTGAAGTAATTCTGAATAATTCATCATTAGGAATACTTTCAGTTTCATCAATCGCAAGTAATTCACCGTCAAACATCATAGGTGTATTTGTCTGCTCATAATACTTGTTAAATAACGCTTCAATTTCTTTCAAATCATCAATCGTTTTCCCACTACGTCCAAAGATTTGAACGCCTTTATCATTAACTAATACTACTGATCGTACACCATCAAGTTTAGTTGATTGTGCATACTGTACGTTTGGTTTAAGTTTTCCTTCAAACTTGCTTCCCTTTCTTACATCAAATTTAAAGATAAAACCTTTACCGAATACTTTATTAATTGTTACTTTTGAAATACCAATCGGATAATCTTTGATAATAATACCTTTAACCATATCGGCAACATCAGTACCAAATACTTTTCTAGCGTTATTAATCATACCTTTAGCATATGCTATATCTTTATCCTTACCAGAATTATTACTTCTTAGATATTCAAATAGCTTCATTAAATCAATATTATTAATCGTCATTGGGTTAATTGGTTTAGCAATTTTCTTACTTGAGATACCAGTAACAATTAAGTCATCAAACAAGAATTTTAGTGTCTCAGTTAATAATTCATTGTCTTTGTGTTTTCTAAGGATATTCTCCTTACTAGTCTTACTGTTAGTGTTTTTGATTTCTTGTAAAATCTCGTATAGCTCTTGCATGATTTCCTCCTATGCTGCTAATACTTCCTCAAGCTGATTTTTATACTCATCATATTGAGGTAAGTATTTTTTAAACAGCTCTAATTTTTCTTCATAGTATTTTAACTCTTTACTTTTCTCTGTGTTGTTGTGCTCATCTCTTAGTTGTAAGTTGTTAATAGTTGAGTTAACACAATTCATATATGTATGACACTCTTTGCTCATTCTTTTAAGATATTGAAGTTCCTCTAAGTTCATGTTATTAACACCATAGTCTTCGATCATTTCAATTTCTTCTTTAAGTGCTAAGATTTCATTATGTTTGTCAATGTTTAATACTTTCATTTTTCCTGTCCCCTATCAATTATCAATTATCAATTATATTAGTAATTAATTTTTGTTAAGTCTTTAGGTGTTAAATTAAGTATAGCACATTGCTATGTATTTTAAAATATTTTTATATATTTTGTTTCTTAAAAATTCAGATTTTTTAAACTGCTGATCCTTCTAAGATTGCTAACGCTTCTTTAGAGAAATTATTTTTCCAACTGTTCCCTTTTAAATAACGTTTTACTCTCTTTCCTCTTTTTCTTCTTAATGCTTTAAGTTTTTCTTCTCCTCCAAGTTCATTAAAGGCTTCTAAGTATTCGTGTCTACGATCCTTCCAGCAACGTCTCGCTTCTAAAACTTTTTGTAATTCTTTGCTTAGGTAATAACCTTGATAAGCATTCATATTTCTAGTTTCAATGTCGTGAAGTATTTCACTTACTTGTTTATCAGCTTTAGAAATTTCTTTACTACATACCTTCAACTCCTCTTGTAAGTTCTCCAAATCTTTTTCCAAACGTAGCATTATGTTTACCCCTCTCATACTTTTATCTCCTTTTTATATTTTATTTCTTATTGCTGAGTAAAATATACCATGTGCATATCTTACTCGTCAATAAGAATTTTCAACTTTTTAAATTTTATTTCCTCTAACTTATAAATAGTCTCTCTCTAATTTATATCTAAGTACACCATCTTTAGAAATGCTTTCGATCAACTTGGTTGAAGATGAAGTTGAGGTGTCTTTATACTTCTTAGATACAAATTGTCCTCCACGTCTGAAGCCACTAAATATCAATTTGTTGCCCTTCTTAAACCATGACTCTTCAACTACACTACCATTAAGTTTACTAGTTTTATCATAGTAAGAAAAGTTGCCATGATATTTAATTGTTACAACTGAACCATCAGTAGCAAGAATAGTTACTGACTTCTTAGGTGCATTTTTTGCAATAACTGTGCCAGCAATATTAACAATTTCATACTTAGGCATTTCTCTACCCTTAAATTTAAATACATCTGCTACTACTGGATCAACTGGCAACTCTTTAAAATCAGTAATATCATAAGTCTCTTTGTTTACATTGTATAACTCATGTTTATGGTAATAGAACGATAATGTCTCCATTTCCCAAGATGAATAATTACCTAATGCATGTTTTTTCCAAGCTTCATTTAATACATATCTATTTGCTAATTCAATAGGCTTATCTGTCTTCAACCATTCTTTTAAATCTTTAGTCTTCTTATCGAAGATTTTCTTGAATTCTTTTTCGTCTACTTCATAATGGCTTCCTACTACATTAACAATTGCTTCATTACCAATTAAACGATCATAAAGTTCAGTATCTTCTACTTTAAAGATTTTGTGTTTAGTTTTACTCTTACCTGTTTGAACTTTTCTTAACACTTTATTCTTGATGTTTTCTCTTAATAAGACTAATTCATATTCAGGTCGATCAATAAGAATATCCGCTTCAAGTAATAATTTAATATTCGCTAAAGTTAAGTTAGTCTTCAAGTCAGTTATGTATTTAACCACGTCCATCATAATCTTTTTACGTTCACCAAATTCATCTAACATACCAGATTTAACAATAGAAATTAAATGTTTGTTAGTAATCAATTTAGTATCGTATAACTTAGTTAACACATCATCTAGTGAATGGTATGGACGATTTGAAATGATATGATCCACTATTTCATTATTGATATTCTTAACTGGTTTTAAACCATAGACAATAGCATTATGTTCTACATCTGGACTAAATTCTAATGTAGATTTATTAATAGAAGGCAACTTAACTGTTACACCATTCTCTTTCATCTTACCAATACCATTAGCAATCTTTTCGTAATCAATATCTTTACTATCAGTTGATATTGAGTCACTATCTACATTTAAGCATGCAGTTTGCCAGTAAATTCGTGGGAACCTTCTATTCAATTCTAAGTTTTGAATACCAATAACTGAATAAGCAGTTGTATGTAATAAGCTGAAACTATATGAGAATTGCATTGCGAACTGAACATTCCATACATAATCTAAGAATACTTCTCTTGCTCCACACTCTTTACCCTTAGAATAAAACAGAGATTTTATTTGGTCTAAAGCCGAACCTTTAGGCTTAGCAATGGCCTTTCTGAGCTTATTTTGCTCTAAAATAGTGAAGTTAGATATCCTATTGTCCGCAGATAGCCCCATTGAGTTTTCTTGAGTAATGTTTAAGCCTTTATCATGTAATAAATGCTCTTCCATAATCTTAATTTCTTCTTCATTTAAACCAAATTCACGCATTTCTTTGTACCATTCGTTAATATCATTCTTATGACGAATGTATTTATCAATAGGTTGTTCTTCTCCATCAGACTGTAATCTCATTAACGAGTTTGCTGCACAGAATTGTTCAAATGTTTCTGGTTGTACCCTCTTCAAAGTTGTTTGTCCAATCTCAGTTTGGAATTGGAATAAATCGTTAATTTCTCCAGTTGAGGCTAACTCAAAGTATTCATTACTCTCTAAATCTAAATTCTTAGGGTGCAGCAAATCACTAAAGTTTTCTCTAAGTGATTTTGTATTATCAATTAGTCCATCTTTAGATAATAATTCTAATGTTGCTCTAATTCTATCTAAGTTCTCTACACTTAATAAATCGAATTTTACTCCGCCCATGTATTCTGAGTCAGATAAATTATATTGAGTTACATGAACATCTCCACCAGAAGCAGTCATGATCGCATTATTCTTATAAGCTTCATCATTAAAGATAATTACACCACCAGCGTGTATACCTCTTCTAGTTACTAAACCTTCTAGTTTCATAGCAGTTTCAAGTAATCTAGGATATTTCTCCATTTCATTTTTGAATTGAGTATCTGGTTTTCTATCTTTATCTGGGTTTCCATAGAGTGTATCTTTAATACTCCATTGTTGACCACGTTCAACTTTAATAAATGAACCTAAATATTGTGCTTCTGTATCTGGGATATTTAAACCACGAGCTGCCATTTTAATTGCAGATTTAGCACCTTCAGTTCCATATGTACATACATTTAATACTCTATCTTCACCATAATGTTTCTTTAATGCACTGATAATACGTTGACGCTTAGAACCTTCACAGTCTATATCTATATCCATTTATACCGTTACTTTCGTAATACTTTAACACTGTTTTAAACAGTCGGTCTAGACTATATCTCCATTAATTAACTTAATGTAAATGCACTTCCAGTAGTGACAAAATCTACTGTACTCCCAATAGGGATAGTCGTTGCACCTTCCACATATAAGTGGCTTGGCACAGTATTCTCAGCTATCTATTTTAAAATAGACCATAGAGTCTCTTAGTCAGTGGCTTCGTCCTTTTTGAATGTCATTATCTCCTTGTAAGGCTTGAATGACGGTCTTATTCAACTGATACTGTTAGCACTTATAATTAAATAAGCACACCGTTTTGTCATACGTTCACATTTAATACCCAATCATTTAGGTAATTCTGGTCGCTCTTTAGTTAAATGTCTCCAATGAGGTAAATTATTATATTTTAAAGGGTTGATTTGAGTAATGCCTAAAAGGTAATTTAATAAGAAACCAGCACCAGAGCCCCGTCCGGAACCGACTAAACTATTACCACCACACTCATCATCTTGCCACATAATATTCACAATCTCTCTACAAGTTAAATAATATGAACTCATAGTCTGGTTTAATTTATGACTAATACCGATGATTTCACTTAATTCATCATCAATACGTTTTAATATTTGATGGAATTCCTCTCTGCCAATACCTTTATAATGTAACTCTTTAAAGTAACCTTTTTCGATTAAGTAAAGTAAGTATTGATCATCTATCTTATCTGAATTCGCTAAGTATTTAATATGTTCATATGTATCATAAGCTTTACTAAATATGTGAGATAATTCAAATTCTGGAATTGTAGACTTAGGAATAATCGAAGTATGATTAATGTCATATACTTCTACCTTGTCATAAATCTTCTCAGTATTCTTAATAGCTTCCTCAACAATTTCTTCAGATAGATAAGACATTTGTTTCTTCATTTCATCAATACTATGCATATAACAATAGTAATAAAACTCATCAACTTCTCTGTCTCCTTCTTTTGAGTTTAAGAATACTCTATGAACATCTCTGTCTTCTGGTCTAGCATAGTGAGTATCATTAGCTACAATACATTTCAAACCATTTTCATTAGCTAAGTTAACTAAATGCTTATTACAATAAATTTGTACTTCACTTTCAGCTGGTTGTAATTCTACATAGAAATCATCTTTGCCGAACGTCTCAATACACCAATGTAATTCTTTTCTTGCTGCATTATAATGATTAGCTATTTCTTCAGATGACGAACCATTTTCCTCAGCTGCTTTCATTTTCTGTAATTGAATATTAACACTTGAACCAATACAAGCTGTTGTAGCCATGAGTGTTCCTTTATACTCTTTACTTGTGGCTACACTTCTTAAAAATTCTTTAGTTGTCGGTGTTCTCTCCATCAAACCTGTAAAGAAACTATTCTTCCAAGCTTCACTAGATAGCTTGCTTAATGCTTCAAAACCTTTTCTATTTTTAGCCATTAAGATGAAATGAGGGAATTTAGTTACTCCTCCACCAACATAGTTATCTCTAACCTCTTCTATGCTATCAACTAAATATATTTCGTTACCTAAAACTAATTTAAAACTTTCATCTACTATATTTTGTTCCTTTAGAGATTTTAATTCTCGTATCATTTGTACTGCACTTGATAAACTCTCATGTTCAGTAATAGCTAAACCATTATAACCAAGTTTACTTGCTGTCGTTAATAATTCTTTTGGTGATGTAATAGCGTCAATAATTCTAAAGTTAGAAAACATTGTATGGTTATGTAAAGCCATTCTTTTCTTACACACAATTTATTCCTCCTAGTTACTATTTTTAACGTATTCTAAATATTCCATGCTTGTCATACTACTAGTTTTTAAACTCTTTTCGATCATATCAACTTGCTCTTCACTTAATTCTTTAGGTTTATCTCCTTGTGTTCCAGTTATAATAAAAGAACCAACTAAATCACTTGGTGGCAGATTATCACCTTTAAAAGCTACTTCTGTAATATGAGTATACTCTCCTGTATCTAGTGCGTTTTCATTAACCCAAAAACCAATACTAATTCGTTTATGCCCTAAAGTAATAGCTGAACCATTTAAGTTATTGATTACAACACTTGCAATTTCTTCTCCTTCTTCCAGTTCTATTCTTTCTAATGATTTTTTATTTTCGTCATATTTTAAAATCATATTATCACTCCTTCTTTTATTATTATATTTTATTTCTTGAAGTAAGTAAATAATTTTTTTGGTACATTTAAGAATAATTTTAGGACAGTTAAGAAAAAAATAACATAATTTTTTTATATTCTGATATCTTTTCTTCTGCAAGTTACTTTATTCAAAGGAGAGAATTATTATGACAATCTTATCAAAATTATCTAAGGGAATTGCAGTTACAGCTGTTGCTACTGGAATTTCATTATCACCTATTGCAAGTTCAAATATTTCTCATGCTGCTACTGAAACAACATCTACGACTCAAAATAACAATGCAGCTGGTCAAATTAGTAAAGTCGGAGAAAATGACGCTCAATTTAATTTAAACAAAAATGTTACATACGATGTTGATGAAAACGGAATTGCTACTTTAACTGATAAAAACAACGGTAACACTGAACAACTCCCTTACAGTGCTAAAGATAAAGATGGTAAGGATGTTACTTTAGTTTATTATGAAGAAAATGACAAGCTATTTGTACACGCACAAGAAAAATCATCTGAACGTGGATGGAAAAAATGTGCAGCTGGTATAGCTGGTGGAGCAACTACTGGAGCGACTACTGTTGGCTTAGCTGGAGCAAGTGTTGGTACAGTAACATTGCCGCTAGTTGGCACAGTAGGCGGTGGTGTTGTAGGTGCTGTCGGCGGTGGTGTCGGTGGCGGCTTAACTGGTGGAGCAACGTTCTGCGGCAAATAATAAACATTTAAAGGTGTTTAAAAATGACTAACATATACAAATGGTGGATATTAATTATATTGAGCTTAATATTGATCGGATGGTTATTCTTTAGTATTCGCTATGGTAATCTTGCGGTTGAAGAAGTATTAATCGTCAATATCTTTTTCATAATAGCTTACTTCCTTTATCTAATTAATTTTTTACGCTATAATAAATCGTAATTATTATACTAAGAATAATCTTTAGACAGTTACTATTAATTTAGTGACTGTCTTTTTAATTAATTTATCTATACAAAAACTTTACTGTAAGAACATTTGTTCGTATAATATAATTATCAAACCTAATAGGAGTTGAATAAAATTGAAGCCACTCCCAGATGAGTATAAAAACGAAACAGATTATAGAAAAATTCCAAGAGAATACCTTGATCAAAATATTCCTCAAGGAAGAGGTAAAATCAAATGGCAAGCATTCAAAACTATCCCTGAGCAATATGAAATATTAAGTCAATATGTTAAAGACCAAAATAAAGTAGATATGCCAAGTCTTTCATTCGATCAAATAGATGACATAAATACTAAATTAAATTACTACTTATACAGTCACACACCGACTACAATACATTATTGGCAAGACGGATATATTAATTCCATATTTGGTTATATCAAAAGTATTGATACGCTCGAAAAGTTTATAAAAATATCTAATGAACAAGGTAATCAAACTAGAAAATTAGAATTTAAGTCTATTTGTGAGATAGAATAAATTATTTAATCATTAATATGTATAGCAAAATTAATGTATAATATAATTAGTTTCTTATTAAATTACACAGGGTGGTTTTTAGATGAGCGAAGAAATAAAACATAATTTAGTTTATTGTAGTCTATCTGGTAAAGAATTGGTGGATATTATCTATAAGCATACTAATAAAGATGACAGAGCTGCCGCTCAACTTATAGCTTTATCAATCGCAGATATTTATGAACCAATTTCTTATCATTTTATTAGTAGTAATGAAGAATATAAAATAGAAAACATACCAATAATTATAATTGAAGAAGATGAAGTAGAACTATCTAATATTATTGAGGGTATATTTGAAGACCTCTATTATCCAGACTTTGTGGAAGCCAACATTGGAAACATTGTTGATGAAATTATTAGCGATTTAAAAACACTCCAAGTAGAAAAGCAAAATAATAACAATAAGATTACTAAGCAATCAGTTATAATTAACAAAGATATTCTTAAAGTTATAATCAAATCTGAACTGCATTTACAATTGCCTCCTCCTTTTGAAAGTAATGTTGAAGAAGAAATTGAGAAATCAATTAGAATAGCAGATAAAATCATCGAGAAAATTGAAAGTTATGACTATGATAATTTGACTAGTCATTTTGATATTAAAGATTATAAAAAAGATGGAGACATATACAAAAATAATACTACTGTTGGTTTTGGTTGGCCGGATTATAATAATAATGACGCACATTACAATTTAGACAAACATGATTAACCTTGAAAATTTTACAATTACTTAATTATTATTCTATCTTTGTCGTGGCAAATTTTAAAATATTTATATATAATTTAATTATCAATGCATAAACGGTATGGAAATTGTACCAGCAGCTCTAAAAAAGAAATGTCAATGTTGTGTTAAAACTAAAAGATTAAACAAATTCTATGAAAACTCAACTAAAGCTGATCATCGCAACGGTATTTGCAAAGCTTTTCAAAAAAAGAAGTTAACGGATAATAAAAAAGGGCTTATCGCCCTTTCTTTTTTATGCTTTAGAGTCATATACGTTTTTAGCTGCATTCATAAAATCTCTACCAATTTTCTTAACTACATTTTTTCATGTTCTAGCTATATTTTTAGCAAACACTTTACCCCTAACTAGAGCGTCTATATCAATTAAATCACTAGCAGAGTCTTCTAAAAAGTTATTTTTAATGACCAATTTATAAATTATATAATAATAATACAATTTCAGAATTTTTATATAGTCGTACAACCTATTATTGTACTAACTGTTAGCTTACTTAATTAATTTTTTCTATTTTTACTTTAGGATCGGTATTAGCTTTTTCTAAATCGTCTACGCTTTTTGAAGTTGTCGCTTCATATTCATCTCCTTCTTTATGCCAATTGTAAATAGTTGTTTTCATTCTTACTTCATCATAATTTTTAGGCACATCATCCCAACGTAAAGAAGTTAGCCATTGATCAAAATCTACTTTAATATCAATCTTATCAAAGTTTAGCATTAAATCAGCTTGATTATATTCGTTACATTTATTTTCAATTTCAACAATTGTTTTACCATTTTCGTCATATGCGTGTATCTCTGGCTTAGAATAATAATCTTTATTAATTTTACCTTCTCCATACATAGAGTCCATTATTGCTGGCTTCAATTCATCTTCAATTTGTTTATATTTTGCTCTTTCTTGTTCTTCTTGTTGATTTTTCAATTCAATAGAATTCTCTTCTTCTTGAGTTAATTTTGACTCTTCTTCTGATGGATCATCTAATTCCTTATCGTGAATTTTATCCATTCTCTTATTATATTCTGCTACTTCAGAGTCGGATAAAGCTTCTACATCACTCGGAGTTAATTTTTTAACTTCATTATCAGACATTTCATTAATTTCTTTTATATTCCCACCAATTTCCATCGTACAACCTACAAATAATAAAGCAATAATAGTTATTATAGCTAATGTTACTAATCTCTTCTCTAAACTTTTTTTACTCTTATTCAATTTTTTCCTCCACTATAACTTAATACTTATAGATTACCAAAACTATTTTACATTTTATAGTTAATTTTATAAAAACGCCTAGTAGTTAATTCTACTAAGCGTTATCTTTTATATATTGATTACTTTTAAAGCAATTGTCTCATTACTCAATTCACCTTTATAACCAATTGCATTGGTATAAAACGAACTGCCTATATCATAATCTCCTCTTTCATGCACATGACCAAAAAAATTTATTGGAGCAATATGTTCGTCAACTTTGCATAAGAAACTTTCATTTGATCCATCATGTAAATGTAGTTTATGACTATAAGTCATTAATAGTGGATAATGAGAAATAAACAAATCTGGTTTAAACTCTTTAATATCTTCATATGATTTCATATCCATACTGTTTAAGTCGTTTACTTTATTTGGGATATATCTACTATCATTCATAAAACCATTATAGAAACTAATCTCTTCTTCTGTATTAGGCTTACTCGTCATTGTACAACCAGCAATTCTTAAACCTTTGTATATATCAGTAACCTTGTTAACAGCACTATGTAATAATACTACACGCTCATTATCTGCCAACATATCATTTAATTCTATAATTCTATTTAAACTATTAGCCTTGTATCTTCTCATTTGTGTTTTACTAATTAAATAGTAATCATGATTTCCTAACACAACATATACTTTATTGAAATACTTTGAGAATACTTCAATAGTTAACTTACTAATACTATTGTGATGTGAAATATCTCCAGCAATCACTAAAATCTCAGCTTCTAAACATTCTTTTTCACTTCTAGAGAATATAGTATTAATAAATTCTTCTATCTTTTTTCTGTTTTTATGTTCGTTATTATTAAATTTTATCCAGCTATCAATATGTAAATCATTTAAATATGCTATTTTCATATTTTATTCGTTCTCCTGTATAAAATTTTCATTTAATATTTGTTTTAAATATTGCAATATATGTTTACTAATATATTTCTTGCTTTTATGTTTAACTTTAGGTATCGCTCGCTCTAATAATAATTCTATATTTGTATTAATATAATCAGTGGTATAACCAATAATAAGAAATTCTAATTCTCCTTTTGTTCCCAAAAAGTCCATGTATAATGGGTATTTGAATTCACTTATATGAACACGCTTGGTTACGTTTGTTACACGTACTTCTATCGTCTCTTTTTTGTAATTTTTAACGTTGATCGTTATCAAATGCTTAATGTATGTATGATTTTTATAAAAATCTTCTAAACTTTTAAAATGGTCTATTTTTCTATATTCTAATTCATATCCTTCATTAGTAACTGTTTCAGAAATTTCTTTTGCAATTTTCTTACTGTCCACATATCCAAGAACTTCATTTCGTTCTTCCTCACTGTTTGATAACTCTATAAGATACATAATTTCCTCCTTAAATTAATAGGTATCAAGCCACAACTTGATACCCTTATTTTTAATTACATGCGTTTTTTAGCGTAATCACTATATTTAATTGTCTTATCTAATGGATATTTTGCTTGAGAATAAAACATTATAGCTAAAGCAACAATTGGTGAAACCATAACTAGATGTTCATAATTAAATAAAAATCTGATTAAATCAATAATATTATCTAAAGCCATGACACTTAAAACTAATACTCCAGCGATCACAATAAATAAAGAGAACTTATAAAATAAACTTTCCTCATTCATAATTTTTGAAATAAACTTAATTACCTTTTTCATCTTCTGCCACTACCTCTCCTAATCTATTAAATACGTTTTCTAGTGCTTTATAACGTGTTTGCAAATTGTCATATTTATTTTCTAAAGCCTTGATATATTCCTCTTGAAGCTTCATTCTCTTATCTTTTAAACTTTCTGTTGCTTGGTCTAATGTTTGAATAATAAAAGAAGACACATAAGTTATAAATAAATAAATTACTGTTACTGCAAAAACAATTTTTAAATAAGTGTCTAAATCATATAACCAAAAATTAACTATAAATATAATTGACGCAGTTATTACTGATAAAGCTAAAACTAAATATGTATCTCTTTTTCTATACTTAACTTCTTTATATTTTATTCTTTCAATAATTCTCATTAGTGATCCAGTAAACTCATAAGTAATAATCACAATACTCAAAAACTCTAATATTTCTAACAATATTTAACCATCCTTTTATTATATGTTATTTCTTTCGTAAAGGATAAAGGCATTATTTACAATGCCTTTTGATCCAATCTGCAATATCTTCAAGTGTAAGAGTTTTATCCTCTACCACTTTTAAAGTAAATTGTACCGCTTCGTCTTGAGTACAATTAAAATTAATCTTATTTAACTTCAAGAAAATAACCATAGATGTAAAAGCTGTTCTCTTATTCGCATTAAAGAATGCATGTTTTTGAGCTATATTTCTGTATATAAAAGCCGCTTTTCTCTCGATTGTTTCATATAGTTCAACTCCACCAAATGATTGTTTAACTCCTTCAATAGTAGCATTAAGAACCTCTGGAACTTTAACACCAACTTGTTCTTTAGGTGAGAGTTCTTGAATTGCTTTTACATTAATGGCAATTACTTGTTTTTCAGTTAAATATTTAATGTTTTGCATTATATGTCAACCAACTTTCTCAGAGCTTGGTTATACTCAGTGAATGTTTCATCCAACAATTTGAAAAACTCTTCGTCTTCGTTTACCTCCTTTTCAATGGTTACTTTATTATCTTCAATATTAAATTTAAGATTGTCACCATTTGTAACTCCGAGTGCTGCGATCACTTCTGTTGGTACAGAAACAACTGAACTATTGCCAGCTCTTCTTAGTTTTCTTGTAGTAACCATTTGCAGACCTCCCTTAATTTTCCTTTTTTTATTCCTACTATTTTTCTAATTTTCCATTTACATATCAGTGTTCTATTCTTCATCCAGATTCCTTTACTTTTCATGTTTCAGTCACATTAATATGCAAATGATTAACTACAAATATAAGTATACATGTATATACATATATACACAACTATTTTCTTAGAATTTTTTCTATAAATTCGATCAACTCATCAAAACTAATTGCAATTTTACCAGTAAAATCATAATCAACGTTGATATGATAACCTGTTTCCATAAAGTCAGAATGAATATGACCATGAATATTATATAAATTTTTTCTTCCAATTAAAGTTGGATAGTGGCTTAAATAATATCTAACTCCATCACGTTTAATCATATCTGCATACTTAACGGTAATACCTTCTTGTTCAAACAACTTAATCATTTTTCTATGATCGTGATTACCAGCAATCAAAATCATCTTTTTATAATTTAATTGCTTTAATATTCTCTTAACATCTTTTGGTTTCATATTAAAAAAGAAATCTCCAATATTATAAACTATATCGTCTTTAGTGATTGTTTCATTCCATAGCTTAATTAAACCTTCATTCATCTCTTCAACTGAATTCCAATACTTTCCTCGTGTCTCTTTTTCATATTCCAAAATATTTGAGTGACCAAAATGTAAATCTCCTACAAAGTAAATCATTATTTATCCTCACTTTCTTTTGGAAATTTGTAAGGGTTTGAAATAAACTTACTATTTATTTCTTTCAGTTCTTCTTCTCTTATATTTAAATCGGTGTATAAATAATCACTTATGTAACCTAGTAATTTTCCAATAGTCTCACTAAATTTATTAGTGTAGTTATTAGAATTGATATGTATATTTCCTTCATTGTTTAATACTGAATTCTTACTTAGAGGTTCAAAATCTATCAAAGTATTTCCAGCATTTAGATAACAAATCTCAATTTTCGGTTTGTTAGTATCATAATAAGCAGAAAAAATTAATGAATAACCATTGTGAGAAATTACTTTTCCTTTAGAATTTGTTTTATTATAGAATTCTTTATCATTTAATTCCTTAATCTTATTCATCAATGTCTTTAATGGTTTTTGTTGTTCTTCTTCATACTGTAATTTCGATGTAACATATTTTTCCAAGCGTGCTGCACACTTATCAAAGCTCACTTTACTTCTAGCAGAAGTAAATAACCTACGCTTTTTATTAAATAAATCTATTGTGTAATTAACTTCTATATGATCCTCTTGACATCTTCTCAATTCACTTTCTTGGACAACAAAACCTTGCTCAATTAATTTTAGTGTTTCTTTTCCATAATTTATTTTCTCCATTATCCAACCAACTCTCCCACTATTTTTTCGCACTTACTTTCAATCAATGGTCTAACTTCATTCTCTTCTGAGTCGGCTAACTCTATTGGAATTTGATCAAATAAATCGTAAATTTTTCTAATTAATGATAACTCTTTTGAGTCATCTTCATATTGTTCAAAGTAGAGGATAGCTTCTAACGTTCTATCTTCTTCTAATAGTGTATAACTAGGTTCAAATTCACCATGTTTGAATATACCTCTAACCTTACTAAAAGAAATTATATATCCGTTTTCCTTAGTAAAAACATAATTAATTTTAGTTAAACGATTACTCATCATTTCCAACCTCCAACTCAATTAATGGTAATTCAATATCTCTATAAACTGCCCCAACATCGCATAACAACACATCATTATGCTCTTCAACTGTTCCTGTGATCGTTGGTGTGTGTCCACATACATGAATATATCCGTCATTTCTTTCCGCAAAATCTCTTGACCACAACAACTCATTAACTGTTTGCTTTCTCACATCTTTATAATGAATGCCACCAGAATGAGTAAATATGTATTTTCCTTCTCGATGATATAATTTTGAATTACACATAAGGATATCAAATTTTCTATACTCTTCTGTTTTCTTCAAAGCTTTTACTTCTTCTACAAACTTTTTAAAGTATTCTGTATAAAACATTTGATTATCTTCTTCAAAAGACTTGAGCGGTTTCGTATCTATTTGATAGGCTTCAAGTGTTTCAATACAGTATCTTGCAAACCACTCGACACCATATATATCTAGAGTTTCAATACTTCTCATTGACTCCCAGAAAGCCATATCATGATTACCTAATAAAGTAATAATATTGTCGTCATTAGATTTCAAATTAAATATATAATTAATTACTCTATTCGACTGTTTACCACGATCAATGTAATCTCCTAAAAAAATAATTAAGTCATCATTAGTACGTTTATCCAATATCTTGTCCATCAACCTAAGTAATTTATCATATTCCCCGTGAATATCTGGAACTACAAATACTTTTCTAGTCATCAATACTTCACTCCTGTCGCAAAGTATTCTTCAAATTCATCTTTATCTGTAACTTCTTTAACATCATTATATTTTAAAATTTGAGCAATTCTTCTAGAAGCGTCTTCTAAATCTAACGTTAAGTCATTGTAAATACCATGTTGATGAAACTCTTTCATTCTTTTCCATAACATATCACTTACCATTTTTAATGAAACACCATCATTTATTAATTCGGTCATGTTGTTTCTCCTCTCTTATTTACATTCCTACATGAACTTCTCCTTCATGTACTAATAATGAAATCTTTTCATCTGAATACATATTAAGATAATCAATCAGTTGTTGTAATTCTGTCTCTCCTGTGATTTCTGTTACCTGTCTGATTACTTCAGCAAACGTTTTATAATCAAATTCTATGTTATATGCATTACTCATTACTTTCATATCCTTTCAGTAGTGCTTTATTATGAGCTTCTACTTCAACCTTAATTAAATTTCCTGTTGTAATTAAATCTTGAATTAAATATGAGAACTGATCAATTTCAGATTGAGTGAATTCAATTTGATATGTATTGCTATTTCTACAACCGAAGAAAATTTCACCTCGATTATGTTTATTAGTTGGACGTGTTGATAAATTTAAATAACCTTTATACTTAGGTAAACATCCTAAAATTAAGTAATATTTTTTCTCTTCTTTTCTTTCTTCAATAGGAGTTTTTGAATATGAAAGAAGTGCTTCTGTTAATAAATTTTTCTTATCAATACTTAAATCATCAAAATCTATATAATTCGTACTAAATTTAAAAACATCTGTTTTACTTACAACGCCATAAACTTCATTTTCATCTTCATTTGTAATATAAAGTTGTTCTTTTCTACCTGATGAATAATAAGGATATATCACATTTTCTTCTACTAAATATAAATTTATTTCTTTTAATTTCTCTTTAAATTCTGTTGTTTTCATTTTTCTCTCCTATTTTATAAAAGTCTTCTGTTTCCTAATGAAGCTAAAATATTTAACGCTTCACGTTTTAATTGCATTTCTCTTTCAATCTCTAGTGCTTTAAGTTCTTCATATGTATGTTCTCTTTCAAAACCAATAATAAATTTTCTACCATTGGTTTCATGGCAGCGATAATCTAAAACATTATCTCCATTATATTTAAGTATTTCGTCAACTATTTGATTGATGACTGTATCATCCAATTTAGCGTAGTCAATTATAAATTTATGGTCTTCTATTATTTTCATATTTTATTCCCTCTCAAGATAAAATTCAGATTTTATTCAAATGTAAGTGATCTGTTTTCACATAATCGACTGGAATTTCGACCTCATCATTTGCTTCTAAGTACACTAATAAACTTTCTACTGCTTTCTTTACTAATGCTAATGTGGTTACAAACATAACTAATTTAATTAATTTCTTCATAATTGTTTTTCTCTCATTTCTTTATAAAATTTATCTACATCAATACTAAAATCTTCTTCAATTTTTTTAATAATCTTCAACGTATTTTGGTCTACTTGCTCTTTTAACATTCTCCATGCGTCATACATCATATTAGTATCACTATATTCATCAATCATAGTGAAGAAATCTTCTGATTTCATATATATACTTTCTTGATCATCTTCAGAAAATGGAGTAAAGTCTGATGTAATTTGACAAGCGTCTTGTGATTGATACCAAAAGTCTACATCATAAGCCATACAAATTCTCCTCTACTATTTTAATCTGCCATTCTCTACATCTAACATTGTTTCTCTAAGCATTAATGCTGCTCTTTGAATTCTCGCTTTCGATACTCTTTCGTAAGAATAAGATAAATTAGGTTGTACTTCTTTTCTCTTTTCTAATAATCTTAAATACTCTTTCGTTAACATAATTAAAATATCTATTGGTTGTTGCATTTTGCTTCCTCCTCAAGTTTATCCTCATAAATTTTTATCACTTTATTGATCTGAACAACTGCTTTATTAAGCTTTATGATTTCTTCAGTATTCATATAAGGTTTCACGACACTAATGAAATCAACTGAAGCGTCTAAATTCGATAATATTTTGTCGATTTCCATAACCTATATCTCTCTTTATTTACTTTCGTATTTCTCTTTTAGTTCTAAATATCTTTTATACTCTAATTCTTTTTGATACTTTTCTTCAGCTTCTTTATATTTGTTATGTTTGAAATCTTCATATTCTTTTAAAGCTTCTTGATCAATAAAAGGTAATTTCTCTTTTGTGAACATTCCTTCAAATCTAATTTCATCTCTAATAAATTTATGTATAAAGTCTTCTTCACTTAAATATGCTCTCTGCATAGCGTCAATATCTAATAAATCGCATTCTTCTTTCATATATTCATCTACACCTAAGCAATAAGTAACTATCTTCTTACTCTTTGTTACTAAAATAATTGCTGGTAAACCTAATTCAGTATTCACGCTTAATGCTGCATAAAATATGTGATCAATTGTTTCTCCTTCAATATTTGAAATTAGTGGTTCATATGTATATTCTGGTTTAAACACTTTATCTTCCAATTCTTTTTGAATTTGATAGGCTGACTTCATATTAATTCTCTCCCTCATATTTTCTTGTATTCCAAGCTTTTACTAACTTACTTACTCTATCAGTGTCCATGTAAAGAAAAGTAGATGGTTGTAACTTACATTTGCTATTTGAACACTCGATCAAAGCTTTCTTAAAAGAGTAACGTATTCGTGCTTCTCCGTTACAAAATGGACATGGTTTTAATAACATTTGTTTCAACACTCCAATTCATTCAGTATGCTTTGACTAAGAACTTTACTCCCTACTGCAAAACGATAATCTTTTCTTATATTTTCATTCTTATTCAAAAGGTAAATTTCAAACGGGTTAACCTTCAAGTTAGATACTTCTCCAAACACGTTATCCATATCAAATTGTTTATTTTGATTTAATTCATTTACTTTCATACATAACTTCTCCAACTAGAATTGACTAAAAGTCTTGTTTCAACTCTTAAAATTAAATTCTTTAATTCAGTCAAAGTTTCAAACTTTTGTATGTCCGTCAGTTCTTCATCTTCTACTAAATTTTTCAATAGTTTGCAGCTTGTTTTATAATTCGAAGAACTGTTCTCAAGTTCTTCAGTCAAGAAACTATCTACTATATTCAAAGCTTTTCTATATTGCTCCACTAAGCTATTCCTCCTCAAAACCTTTCGTTTCAATATCAACACTTTTTAAAAACCTATCTATATGTTCTCTGATTTCTTTTCCACTAAGGTTATTAGGTTCATATAACGTATGTGCCTTAACAACATTTAATTCAAATATTACACTGACAAATAAATCTGTTAACTCTTTTATCTTTTTACAAGCTTCACTATCTAAGTTTGTTTCTCGATGAAACCTAATACCTTTTGTTAAAATATCTTTCGTCATATTCACATCTAGTTTAATTTCCATTTTCTACTCTCCTTTTTTCTTTTACAATTGCTTCAACACCTCATAAGTTTGTTCAAATATATCTGGTTTAACTGGGTAGAACTCTCCATCTACGCCTTTAACGATATAATCGCCTAAACTAGCAGTCATAGTACCTTCTAATGTTTCAATATACATATAGCCTATATTGAACTTATGAGATACTTTATGTTTAATTTTTCCCTCAGCCCAGCTTGAGATAACTTCCACACTGTTAATATCACTAAATTGCATAAACTCAATTTCTACTGGTTTCTTCCTAGCCTTTTTAACCTCCATATTAAATCATCCTTTTTATATGTTATTTCTCTTGATGTTTAGTAATCTGATTAATTACATCTTTCATAGTTTTATCTTTTAGTTCGTCAGAAGTATATACTTTCATATCATGTGTTTCTACTTTAAGTGTTTTCTCATCATGATCAATATACATCTCTAATGATCCATCTTTAAGATGAAACACTAGTTTATCTTCACTGATATCCATTCCTTTGTCAGATAATTTCTTTAAAGCTTGATTAATAAAATTTGGTTTACTCATTATATTTCTCTCCTATACAACTTATTCTTTATTGTTTTCCTCTAGTTCAGTAATTCTATCTTCAATAAACATCATTACATCTTCATCAGAATACAAATCGCTGTTTTTGTAAACTTCAATGATTTTATCTAACACTTCAGCTTTAAATTTAAATTCTTTTGCTTCTTTTAATAACTTTTCATACTTCTCTTGAAGCTGATCTAATTCATTTTCTAATTGAATTCGTCTTCCTAATAAGTTATCCAATATTATTACTCCTCTTTATTCCACTTTGAGTTCTCTTTAAGAAGTCCAGATTTCCTCAACTCTTCATTTAAACAACGATCATTTTCAAACCAGACTTTCGCTAAATATCTACCAAATGAGTCGCTTTTATGTGACTGAATATAAATATCTTTATTTTCTACACAACTCTTAGTAAACTGTGTTGCTTCCTTATAATTTGTTTGACTTCTCTCTGGAGTATCAACTCCAAGCAATCTCACTCTACGTTTTCCATATGTATTAAAACCAAAATCAATTACAATATCTAAAGTATCTCCGTCTACTACTTTCGTGCATTTAGCTTTATATGTATAAAGGTGTTCTCCTACTTTCAACTTTCTCCCTCCAATAAATGTGGTGTCTCATAAATATTCCCTACTACTTCGGCATGTCTAATTACTGCTCTCGGTTTTAAATCTCCAATCACAAATGCCATTTCTTCTTCAATATATTCAACTACATATAAACCATTGATATCCATTCCTACTTTATTTAAATTATCAATATCTTTTGTTTGTAAAGGATGATTATCAACTTTAACAATATCTCCTTGATAAATAGGTTGACCATTTTTATCAGTCTGAGCTGTTGGGTATAACAATTTAAAATTTCTAACTAAATCTTTTTGCTCTCCATAAATTGAACCATCATTCGCTCTGATCCATTCGTCTTCAATATGTAAACTTTGAACAAACCACATTCTTTTCTCTTGTTCATCCCAAACTTTCATTGGTAACATTTTCGATTTCCTCTCTTCTAACTTTAATATATGTATTAATTATTCTTTTAGTTGATCAATATGTGCTTTTACTTCTTGAGGTGTCAAACCTTCTTTTGCTGGAACCCAAGCTAACGTTCCATGACCACCAAAATGAGCAACTGTTTTTCCATTTGAAATAAACCATTCTGCTGCTGCACGCATTACATCATTAGTAGCTATACGTCTATTGTTTGTGTCCATAGCTCCATCATCTTTTGTGCGTGTCATATAAATATCTCCAGTTATTGCCGCTACAACTAATTCTATATTTTCATATGCCATAATTATTCACCTATAATTTTTCCGTTTTTCCAAATCAAGATATGCTCTCCATCTTCTTTAACTAGATGAAATGTTTTTACTAACGCAGTAATCTGATCTTCTAGAACATCTTTAATACTTGTGTTTTCATAAATCTCAGAGTAAATATCAGTTTCCGTGAAATTAGTACAGACTTGTAATAATATTGGTATAACAGTATTTTCACTAATTACCTCTTCAGTTTCTACAATAAAAATATCTTTATCTGTAACACCTTCATCAATTTTTACGCCATGTCCATCTGTACTAAATTGAACGTAATTACCTTCTATTGTTCCTCTTACTCTCTCTGCAATGAAAGTTTTACTCATAACTTTATCAATATTTTGAAAGCCCCACTGAATTAATTCTGGTAAATTCATTTTCTTTTTAATAATTACTTTTTGCATAATATATATCACTCCTATTTATTTTAAAATATCTCTTATATGAATAAGGTAGACAATCGTGAAAGTATTTCGCTTTTGCTTTACTGGTAAAAACTTCTTCATGTAATATCATTGTTTGCTCATCTAAGTAAATAACTTTATATTTCATCCAATCACCTTTTATATGTTATTTCTTTAATCTTCATATAATTCTTTAATTTTAATTTTTAATCTCAAAACATCATAATCAATCTCTATATCATAGGGTAAATCAATTTCTTCCATCACATTTTCAAGTAATGAAACTGAAGGTGGATTTTCAAAGCCATAACTTCCCCAACTAACCGTTACTTCTTTTTCGCAACCGGCAATTTCTTCTTTAATTTCTCCTACAATTTTTTGCTTAACCTCGTTATATTTAGTTAAGCCTTTAGAATGTGCATACTCTCTTAAATCATCTTTGATACTCATCTTTATTTCCTCCTAATTGTTTATCTTAGTTGCACTAAGTAAACTTTTTAATTTTTGTTTTTCATCTTCAAGTAATGACCAAGCAAACTCTAAAGATTGAATTCTCATATAATTTTTGTTTCCTACTTCATATTTATTTTCTTTTTCTAACATCTCATGAATAGCTTGTTTAGCCTCATCATGCATTAAAATAACTTCCATTAATTCCATATAATCACTCCTATTTAACAAAGCCTTCAGTATTTATAAATTCAGTCAAAGCACTTTCACTCATTAAAGCCATATCAATAATGTAAAAGTCTTCTCCATTTTTCATAATATCAATTGAATATTGACCTTCTAAATCAATGTTTTCAATTAATTTACTGATTTCTTTTTGTAATTTGTTTACATATTTATTGTACTCATAATTTAATTTTTCTTCTTGTGATAAATAAGTGAGATAGTCTCTTCTCATTTGTTCATCACTCATACGTTTTAAATGTTTTTTTAGTAGAACTGGGTGCCAGTATGGTGCAGTACCTATGACCTCATTTGTATCAAAATCAACAAATGTACGATACTCTGTTCTAAGTGGCATTCCATTATAAATCGTAGGGTTTTCTTCTACGTCTTCTATGTATTCTCTTGCTACAACATCAACGCTCATTCCCGCTCCAACTTCCATAGCAAAATTGTTGATCACTTGGAAATACTCTCCCATCTCTAATGGTTCAGTACATCTTGCGTTATGGTATTGAAACTTTGAACTAAACGTTCCTGTTTTTATAAAGTATGTTTTATCTTCTTCTAGTTCTAATAACTTGAATATTATTTGATTAAAAATCTCTCGTGACTCTAGAGTAGTGTCTTGATAATCTAATCTAATAAATTGAGCTAACTCTACTGGTAGTCTCTCTACTTTTGTTTTAGGTACTTTGAAGAAATCTTGTTGATCAATTGCTTGTTTAAGTTTAGGAAACCAATTGTAAAGTGAGTTTTTATTATCACAAAACTCTTCATACAATTCATCATCTAATGAAGCAACTGATTTCATTCTGGAAGATAAATGATAGAACTTTTCTTCTCCTGTATTTTTATATCGCTCTTCCATCTCTCTCATCATTTCTCTAAATTCTGCGTCCATACCATACTGTTGCGATGTCCCCCTTGCGAATTGGATCGGCATTTCTTGTAGTAATGAATATTGTTGCTTTAGCTCTTTTTGATTTTCATATTGAAATAACTGTAATTCTTGTTTTGTAGGATAATAGCCCACTTTAACCGCCTCCTTTTTCTTAACTACGCTTATTATATTTTATTTCTTAAAAAACTTCAATACTTTTTTGATTTTTTATAATTTATTTTTAATACCTATATTCACCTCCATTTATTGATTTTATATTCTGCATATTATACAATTGTATAGGCTTTTCTCCTCTCGCATTTTATCCTCTTTTATTGTGTAGTTACTATTAAAAGTACATATGATGTGAGGTTTGCCCTGACTGATAACTTAACTGTTGTCAGTCTTTTTTATTTTGCTACTTTAATCTTCTTATCTGAATAATGTTTTCTTAGCTTCCATTCATACTCCTCAATAGTATTATCCAAGTGCATTAAATAGATGTTACTATTTTCAAATAGCTCAATGATTTGCTCCAGATTTTCTAAAGAATTTTCATGAACTGGACTATTGTTTAATGAGAAATCTAGATAAATGCTACTTACATTTTTATAAATCATACTAATAAACATTTCTTTTAAATCATCATAATTGTTTATATCAACAGAATAAATCAATTGACGATCATTCTCTTTTTCCTTTAATACAATTGCAAATGTTTTCAATGTATCAACATGATTTACTTCATAAAATGTTATGTTTATATTCTCATCAACATCTAAAGTATTATTATGATGGCTATGTATATTGTACATCTCATTGGTAACTCCACTAGCCAACAAGATTGTAATTAGTGAGCTCTCAATTTCTTTAGCACAATAGATATTTAATTTATTTCCTAAAGCAAAGTAACTGTATTCTACAAATGTACCGACACTACCAATGTGATCAGTATGTGTATGAGTAATGATTAAATTAATAGTTTTACTTAAGTCTAATTTTCTTCTTAGAATTTCATTAAATACTGTTGATCCACAGTCAATAATGTAGATACTATCGTCACTTTCAAAATACCCTGATGTGTTACCATACTCAACTGAGTTAAAAGCTGAGCCGAAACCTAACATTTCTAATTTAAAATCTTCCATAGTAATTTACCTCTTCTTTATAGTATCTTGTTGATTAGTAATTCTATAATTAGTATAAAGTAAACTTCTATATAATACAATATAATTTTATATTTTATTTCTTAATAAAAAAGAGTGGTTTCCCCACTCTCTAAACTTTTAGACTATTAAATTCCGTATTTGGAGGCAACTTTATTCAAAAAGTTAAATTATTAAAACGGTAACTCATCTTCACATAAATAATTCTCAACATGATCCTTTGCGTCACTAATTGAGTATTCTTCAATCATTAATTGGGGAGTATTCATCCCTCTAAATGAGTTTACACTCGCTGTGCAAATCAAGTCAAAGTACATAATATCTGGTGCAGTAACGATTTCATTCTTTTGTTCTTCTTTAAGGAAAAACTTAACACAATCAATTCCATTGACATTAATTTTCAGTGTATTACCAGTTTTACCAATTAATTTTATATTTTCTTTTCTAACTAAAATATTTTTTAAATGAATTAATGGTTCATCAATTCCATTACACCACATATCTTTATTGTTAGCTAAGGTATGAATAATATTACTATCTAAATTATTTGTCCATTGAAAGTCCGCTTCATACTCAATATCAGATAAGTTAACATCTATAAGTTCACTTTCAATAGCTTTTAAAACTTCTAAAGCGTCTGATACATGAAACTCTACACCAAAAGCATTGGCATGGCCTTTACAAGTGAATAAACCTGTATCAGTTAACATTTTATTTAAATCTGGAATAGGACTATTATTTATATTACGACCTGAACCTTTAAAGTATTCCCCTATTCTTTTAACCATTAGCACTGGTCTACCATATTCTCTAGCTAATTTCATAGCAATTAAACCATTTAAACCATTATTTTCAACAATACCAGTTGAATTAACAATTAAGATTTTATGCTTATCTGATCCTTTTTCTTTAATGCGTTCTTTAATCTTATCTAATACTTCATTTTCTTGTTTCTTTTGTCTACGCTTAACTGCCATAGCACGTAAATAAGCTTCTTCACTAATATGTAAGTCCATCTTCTTGCGTTTATTATGTATAGTATAATCAAATTCACACATTCCATGAATGACTTGTGTTAACTCGTCTTGTGTTCCCATTCTGAATACTGCATTGATTGTTGGTGCTACATTGAAGCCAATATCTTTAGCGTTTAAATCAACGCCTTGCTCAAGATTACTACTTTTATTAATAATCATTTTTAACATTAAACTATCAATATTTTCTTTTCTTAAACCGTCTCTCATCATATAGTATGCACCTAAATCATGAGCAAAGTTTGCCCTATCCGCAACTAAACCAATTGCTGCCAAATCTTTTAAATTTACTGTTAAATCTATTCCTAAAAGCTCGCAATAAGCTACACAGAATAAATATGTCATTGCTGAACCAGTTAAAGCTTTGTTTTCAAATTCATCACTTAATTGGTTGTTTATAATAATAGCTTTACTATCTTTGTTTTTTGGTGCTAAGTGATGATCAATAACTAATGTATTAATACCTTTATTATATAATTCTTCGTGTTGCTCAAAGTCTGAAGACGCTGAGTCTGGAGTAATCAATATATCCCCACTTGTCATTCCATGTTCTAATACTCTTTCAATATTAATACCATGAGACTTATTTAGTGGAGGAATAACAATAATACGCTCTTTATCAAATTGTAACTGTTTAGTTAAGAATTTATACATTATTGAGCCACTAGCTAAACCATCTTGGTCAGCGTCAATTAATATACCAATCTTAGCATTGTCATCATCAATCTTACTCTTTAACGATTTAACGCCTTCTTCAATATCTTCTAATTTCTTCCAATCTGGTTGCAATTCTTCAGTTGGGCTTATATATTTCTCATAATCTTCTTCCTTAATACCTCTATTAGATAAAATATACTCAAGAGGATCAAGGTTCGGAGTATACTCTCCTTTAAGTTTTACTTTCATTACTAGTCCTCATTTCTAATTTGTTTTAAAGTTAAAATATGTTTATCCACTTTCATCATTTCTTCTAATTCACTCTTAGTAGCGTCTAAAGGACTATCTTTATAATTCAAGACACCGTTGGTATCTGTTAGATGATAAGTTTGAATATAGGGAGCAAAAAGCTTTCCTATTTTCTTAACTTTCTTCATATACTCATCGAACTCTGGTGTATCTACTTGCATATATTCTTTATCAATAGCAATAATCACTTCTTCAATACCAAGATTTAATAATAATTCGGCTTGATATTTACTCATGTTACTGCCACAAATAGCTACAACAAAATTATCCTCTCCATAAAAAGTATCAGAAAATAGGCAAGATTTTTCTCCTTCTACAATCATTGCTTTCTTTCGTTGAATGATTGCTTCTTTATTTTGATATAAACCATATAAAGCATATCCTAAGGGATGGTTATAACCTGTATCATTTATATAAGTTGGTATGTATTTTGCTTTTTTAACGAATTCTTTATCCCAATTTCGACTTCTTATTCCAATAAGATTACCCTCATGATCGTGATGAGGGATAACCGTTTGAAACATTTCTGGGTAGAATTTTATTTGATATTTTTCCATTGTTTCTAAACTTATCCCAGCTTGATACCAAGCTTTAGGATAAATTTCATCAAAATATGTAAGTATTCTTTCATTATGTATCTTCAATTGAGGTTGTACTTTTTCTTTTTTCTGTATTTTGTTCAACCAGTCCCAATCATGTATCTTTTTAACACTCTTTTGTATACCTTTAACCTTGCTTGTCAGATTAATGTTAATTTCAAGTATTTTTCCTAAAGTTGTAATACAATCAATAAATGAATGAGCTTTCCCTTCCATTTTTAACCGCTTCTCTATTAGTGTGAATACATCGAATGATCCACAACCTGTATAACAGTGAAACAATTGAGTTTCTGGATAATAGTATAATTTATGTGAACCACCTGTTTTATTGTGACAGATAGTTTCGGCTATTATTTCACCATTTTTCCCTTCAGTTCCTTCTGCGTTATAATACGCTAATACTTTTTCGATATCATGATTAGTTAGTGATGATTTGAATTTATCTTTATCAAACATGATAACCACCTTCTAACTAAAATGGTAATGCTTCTTCTACTTTTAACTCTCGCTCTGGAACATTTAATAACTCATCGTTATCATTAGTCATGAATAAATCTTCCATTCGCATTGTGTCAAAATCTATGTATAAATATAATTTTCCTTTAAACTTAGAATGTCGGTTTTTGTATACGTGCCAAATCATATTAGGTTTCTTCTTAATACCTTTAGCTAAGAATTTTTCTATTACCTTATCGTCTTCTTTAGTTGGTCTAGTCATAATACAAGCCTTTGTAAATTTATCGGCCATATTCTTTGCGCCACGTAAAACGTTTTGGTCAAGTTTCTTACTATGTTGAATTTCTCCACTAACTTGAGTAGACGTAGACAAATGGAAATTATATTCTTTTGCTAATTCCGCCAAACCAGCAGCAAAGATACCTAAAATCATATCTTCACGAGTAGTCATTCCTCTTGTTTTACTAGCGATGTCCATCATAATTTGGAAGTTCAAGTGAATATAATCAAAGAATACATAATCAACATCATACTGTAATGCATACTTTTTAATGATAGTGTTGATTGTGGTAGGATCAAACTTAGGTACATATTCAATATAGAATGTTTGGCACTCGTTTAAGTCCTTAATAGACTGCTCAACAATTCCAACTTCTTCATTCGTTAAATCAAAATCACGAATTCTCTCTTCTTTTACACCAGATATATAAGCCCATATTGTCGGTTCTAGCTCATCTTGTTCCATCTCTGTTGTTATGTATAATACTTTCTCAGCTTTACCTTTATCTTCCCACTGTTCAGTTTCCCAGTTATACCAACGATTAATAGCTAAATCAGTTGCTTCTCCTAAAGATGTTCTTGATTTAAATGTATTGGTAGCAGCTGAACGTAACATAGAAGCACCTAATAGATTACCTCTAAAAATACTATTTTGAAGTTTTCCACAGGTTGTTACACCATATTGAGCAGCATTTTTAAACGAGTGGAATAAATCAATACCATTTTCACCAGCAAAACCTCCATCAGTTTCATAACCGATTTTAAATTTACTAGCAAAATCATTCACTATTCTTTCATAGTGATCAATAATGTCATCAACTGACATCTTTTCAAATCTCATTTGGAATGCCTCATTCTCTTCTCTATTGTCTGAGACTTCATATACACCTTCTAACGAGAAACCTTTGTCTACTACATCTCTAAGTAATGAAAACTTTCTTATTCTTGAAGCGTAACGATGGTATGAGTCAGTGTTAGCTAACGTCTCTTCTATACTGTATAAGAAATCAATACCATCATTCTCATTGTAAATTTCGTATAAGTTATCATAATGACTTAAAAACTCATCTATATTTGCTGGAGTAATTGTAGTTAGTCCATCTTGATATAAATTATAAATTGCAGCAAAGATAACTTGGTAAAACTTGGTTTCACCTTTTATGTAAAAATCACTTCTATCTAACTTGATAGAATTACTTTCTAATAATTCTGGCTCTTTCATTAAACAAGCTAATGCACTACATATAGCTTTGGTTGGAAACAAGTTCATATTTTCATATCCACCACTTTCTTAGATTTCTAACATATTGATCGTTTTATGTTTTCTACGTTTGTTTTCTTTTGTCTTTTTAATTGTTACGACTTTAGTTTCTGTTTCTTCTATTTCTTTATGTTGTTTTTCTATTCGTTTTAAATTCTTATAAAAGTCTGAGGCCTCATCATACACATATGGTACAATTCCAATTCCTCTTGCATTCTCTGTTGAATGATTTTGTATATTAAAAAAGTAATCTAGCGTTAATGCAATGGCTTTATATCTGTAACCATATTCTTCATGCAAGTTTTTTATTTGTTTTAGTATTAAGCCTGTTGGTTTTTCTATATCAAATAGCTCTAATATAAAATCAATCAGTTCTTTTCTCTCTTGTTTATCTCTCTCTTTGATTATGTCCTCTTCGGTTTTGTTTTCTTCAATTTCGATCAAATGTTCTTCTAAGCACTCTTCATGCCAGTATCTTCGACCTTTTTTAATCATACCGTCTTTGTTATCTTCTTCTTTACAATGAGGACACTTAACTAGTCTAGCCATAAGCATTCCACTTCCTCGTTTAAAAGTAGTCCAGTAACTCTAAAGCTACTGGACTTCATAATTACATCACTTATTTCTATAAATTTTCGTTTAATTCATCAATCAAGATAGATACTGCTTCAACTTGACGTTCTTTCAAGTCAGCTACTTTAACATCTACACCGAATGTATCTTCCATAGCTTGTGTAAATTCTTCTAATCTATCTGCTTTCAGATAAGTTTTTCCTAATTCTGTTAATTTTTCTTTTAATTCTCCAAAGTCTAATTCTTCAGATTTAGTATTCTCAACGAACTCATCATATGAAACTGTTGTTCCACCTTGTTGTTCTTCACGTTCAATACCTTTAATAACTGCTTTTTCTAAGTTCTCAGCAGTGAATGGTTCAATTTTGTTAGGCATTAAGTCAAATCTAGAACGTGCGAAGAATTCTTCTGTTTCACGAACATATCCAGTAGATAAAACAACATTTCCATCTTCATCAACGCCATTAGACTTGATATAAACTGTTATATCAACTAAGTCTCTTACAATACCCATTGAACGACTATCACCAGCCGGAATAATTTGATCAGTATTCTTATCTACTGAAGTGTGACCAATGAAAACCACTGTATATCCACAAGAAGTTAATTTATCAATTTCTAACCAGAATTCTTCTTTGTAGTTTGACCATAAGCCGAAACCACCATTACCACTTGCAATATCCTTCGCACCATGTGCATTTGCTACATATTTCTGACAGTACATAGAAGCAATATCTACTGTATCGAAAATGATTGTATCGTATAACTCACGGGCTTTATCTTTATCTTTACCTGTAAATTGTTTGTTTAATTTTTTGAAGTCTGACCATTTTGTAATATAGTTAAAAGGAATACCAGAAATTGCGTTCAAACCTTTTTCAAAACCTAAGTAGAATGGTTTACTTAATTTTGTAGCGTTCAAAGTCTTACCTACCGAGTTTGATCCATATAATAAAATCGTTTTTCCTTCTAAACCTTTTGGTACTACTGATAATGTTGGACTAAAAATATCTAATGACATATGTATATCTCTCCTATTGTGTTTTTTATTGGTATTACTAGGGAGAATTGCTCTCCCCAGTTTTTATATTATGTATGTTATTTCTAGATAAAACTGTGATTTTATTCGATGACTAGAATGGTAAATCGTCATCATCAATTTCGATTGATGGTTTAGCAGCTTTAGGTTTGCTAGTTGCTACACCTTTTTTAACTTCTGTTTTCTTAGTTCCATTAGTAGAAGCTTCTACTTCTGTTTTCTTATCTTCGTATTTTTTGTTTGCTTCTTTAATTTCTTCTTCAGTGATGTATTTTGGATCATCCTCATCTTCAATTGGAATAATACCTTCAACTAATAATTTACGTTCTACTTCACGTCTAGTATCAACAATTGCTTTACCTATACCAGCTGATGATGAGCGTTCTACTTGCTCAACGATGAATTTATTAATAATTAAACCTTGTAAGATAAGTGATTGACCTAATTCAACTTCATCTTCGATCCATTCAGCTACGCCATACTCATCATTAGCAGTGAATTCAAATGGATGTGCTTGTCCTCTATAATCAATTGTTGCTGCTTTGAATGTTACTTCATCAGTTTCTTCTTCATTCTTAATAACACGTTGTCCTTTTGAAATTAAGTAAGTTTGTAATGTGAATTCTGCACCAAATTGAGCATTTTCAACATCTTTTACACGGTTAACAAAACGAGCTTCAATTTGATTAGTTTCAACAACTTTTTCTGCTTTATTTTTATACATATTAATAGACATTGATCCATTTACGTTAACAACTGTTGCTTCTGCGTCTTCTCCAGCTTTATTTTCTGAAATGTCTTCAATTGATACATATTCTTTTTGCATTGTTTCAATTGCAGAATAACTTTTATTTTCAGTTTTAACACCATCACGCTCAAAATGTTTAACTGCCATCATTTTAGCTGTATGTGTTTCACCTTTACCAGTTTCAATTCTTAATGTAGCAATTTTCATTGGAACTTTTTTAGCTGTTACTAAATCTGTTACCTCTAATGATTTTAATGTTCCTGTCACGCTTACTTTGTTTTCGAATTGTTTTTTAGTTTCTGCCATAATTAAATCTCTCCTAGTATATTATATTATTTTATTATATCTTATTTCTTATAAGCTAGATAAATATTTTTGTTCTTCAGCTTCTAATTCTTCAGGTGATACTGCGTTAAAATCTTCGTCTGAGCCAGATCTCGGAGCCTCATAATACTCATTTGAACCATTATACTCTTCATCGGTATATTCAAACTGTACTCCAGTTCCTTCAACCTTATCAGGTATCTCAAGCTCTTCGATTTCTGGATAATCGTAATTATCATAATCTGTTTGACTTACATTTAATAAGCCATCAAATACTCTATCAACTACAATTGCTTCATCATCTCCATGTTCAACAATCGCATGACCTGTACTCATGAACGCATTAATAATAATCGCATAATCTTGATCGTCAAGTCCATATAAATTGTCTCCATCACATGTTACAGCATTTGCAGTAAATACTACGTTACCATGTGCTAAATAATTTTCATTAATAAGTATATTAGGTAAATTCCTTTGAGCTTTCAATGGAATTTTAACTAATTCGTCTTGTTCGGTATAAAAGTCTCCTCTTGGTTCATTAAACCAAACAAAGTAATCTCCTATTTGCTCAACCATCACTACATCTCCAACTTGAGAGCGGATAAAAGTTTCTTTATCATTTATTTTATTCAAGTCGTAATCAATAACGGTTTTATCTGAGTCGCCAGATTTAGCGTCTCCTCTGGGTTTTACAACAATAAATTTCATGATTTCAATTTTCCTCCTTATGTTGCTGGTGTAAATACATCGAAGTAATCATAAGTCTGAAAAATTCCGTTTAATTCTTTAAATTTTTTAATATATGTATCTACTGGGTTTGTGATCGTTGATACTTCTCCATTAGCTGCAATAATCTTATCGTAATATCCGATAACTTCTGCATATTTACTAATCTTAGATGAGATTTCAGTATCAAATTCATTTTCAATTGTTGATGGCTCTGCTTCTTCTACTGTTGGTTCAGTATCAAGTACCTCTTGCTCTCCATCGACAATAACTTCCTCATCGTAACCATCTCCGATTAACTCATCATTAATATCTGAGTCATTCACAGTGCTTATATAAGACGGTTCTGAATGAATTAGTTCTTGTTCAATCATTCGTGATAAATCACTAAATGCTGTTTTTCTCAAGAACATTACTAAATCTAACACTCTTCCATTCATACTACCAAAATCGGTTTGAACCGACACATAACTTGTCTTTAAGTCCATATAAGTTTTCCTTTCCTAATGATATTGTAAACCTAAATCAGTTTTGTATTCTTTGTTACTATAAACCTTAGCGTCACTAACATTCAAATCATATTCGATCACTGAAGTTCGTTCACTAGGATCACTCATTTGATACACTTTAATATGTTTCTTCATGAGTTGAAAAATACTTTCCATAGCTTCGTCTTCAATTTTCTTCCAATCTCTTTCAGTTAGCTTACCAAAGGGTTTGTCTCTAGTAACTCGAACACTGTAATTTGCCATAAGCAACCTATCTTTATTATATTTTATTTTTTCATGATCGCTCATGATTTCAAATTACAATAATTATTGTAACATCAAATCAGGAGCGTGTCAACAATCTTATTATATTTTATTTTTTATGTATTCCCTATATTGATTTATAGGGTTTCAATCTACATTTATAACTCTTTAAAAGTTACATTGTAGTTGAGTAATAATGCGTCTTTATGTTTCTTAGCTAGTGCTTTATAAGTATACATAGGAGAATATGCATGGACAGATAATTGATATCTATCAACAACATATTTCATATCTTCAATACTAACTTGATTGTTTTGATCAGCCATCTCACTTAAATAATAAATAATACCAGAATTCATCATAGTTAATACCGAAGATATTTCTCCATCAGTTATTTCTTTTAATAAATTCATTTTTCTATAAACATATTGCTTATCCACTTTTGCGTCATCATATTTAGTTGTCGCAACATTTCTGAACACATAATCTCCATCTAAAATTACTCTATGGCTTGTTCTTGATGTACTTTCACCGTTTTTAAGATAATAATCTTCTTGCATATATGCTCTCTCTAAAGCCTTGATTAAAGTGGCAGATACATCCAATGTTCTAGTTGATATACTTTGTTCGCTATTTATACTTCTTAGTTCGATTTCATAAGTATTATTAGGTTTTGGTTTGTTTTTTGCTTTTTTAACATCTTGAATTTTTAAATTACTAATTTCACTATAAGTATTTCCATTTAGTCCTTCAAATAAAGCTAAATATAGAGCATAATCACATTCGTTTGCTACATTTTTTAAAGAGATATCAAAGTTATCTTTAGAAAAGTATTTTAATTTATGTTTAGCTAAATAATTATCAAGCTGACTATACATAAACGTATTATATAGATTTATATTGCTAGACTTTTTACCTGTTTTAATCGCATAGTCACAATATCTTCTTGCTTGGTTAAGGTATGTAACTAAGGTATTTCTCTGTGCAGTATTAATACTAAATAACAAAATTTGAATTTCATTATCTGTAAAATTATATAAATCTTTATTTAATTGTTCTTCTAATTGTTTACTTCTCCTAAAAAGTGATCGGAAGTTCGCCCTGTTTTCCTCACTAATAGTTGATAAGAACTCATCTTTAAAAAATTGATTGTAGTAATTCATACTCTTTCCCCCTATGTCTCCTTGCACAATTCTAATACTTTAGAATACGTTTCTTCCTTGACCAACTTTTCCTTTGTGTTTTGTAAAGTGAAATTGAAATCATTATTTTTAAGGTATTCTTCCAATTTATCCAATAAATGAAGATATTCATCAACATCATTGTTGTATTTTTCTTTAAACAATTTAATAAATGCGTATACATAATATTGAGATTTCAAAGTGTTTGAGTATTGTTTTAACTCGTTAACTCTTGAAAGTATTTTGCTAAGTTTCTCAGCAAGAATAACTTCTTCTTTTCTACTATTTAAAGTATACATTTCATCTATAATATTAGTAAGATTATTGAAAGTTATCAATGATTTATCATTTTTTAATCTTGATCCTGTATAAATTAAATAACTAAATTCATGATCCGAATTTTTAATTGCTTTTACTACTTTTGAAGCTCGATTTTCTAATTGCATTTCACTTATTCTATTTTTAGACCACGCAGTTGCTTTTGAATGTTGAGCTTGCCATTTGATTGCTTCAGAAGTGGTGAAGTTACTAAATACTACGTTGAATTCAAATTCGATCATAGGGTTTTCACGTAATGCTCTTTGAACTGCTAAAAGTCTGTGGAAACCATCTAATACATCTATTCTTGTATCTTCAGTGACTATTAATGTGTACGTTGAGTTATCGTAAATCAATTCATCACCTACACTACTAGTCGTTGGAGCAGCGTTTAAATAGATTGTACTTTCTTTAAGACTATCATTTAATAAATGGTTTACCATTTCTCTAACATTTCTCTCGTTGATATTAGGTGTTTTTATTATTTCACCAGTTCGTATTTCCAATTTTGCTTCTCTTTGAATATCAAAATTATAATTAATAATACCACTATTCATGAATGCTCCCAGCTCTTTTACCGACATTTTCGTACTGTAAACGTCATTTACTGGTAGAGTTGGTGTAAATTCATAAGGTAAAGTAACTTCATCAGCTTTGTTATACGCTAAAAAATCGTATTGTTTGGCTTCTTGTTGTTCTCCTTTTGGTATATAATCTTCAAGCATTTCTTCTCTTCCGAGAACTTTAAAAGCTTCCATAATATACAAAGTAATCAATCTTAAATCAGTTGTATCAAAGAAGTTTCTATCCAAGTCTCTTGAAGTAAATGAATAAGTTAGCCCTTTTGGAATTTTATAATTATTTTCCATATTTGTAGCAATTTTCTCGATTGCTGTATCGTCTTTTTGGTTTCTTAATTCTGAAACAATATTGATCAATACATCTTCTTTATTCATCATTTTCCTCCTTACTAAATTTCTATTTTCGTTTTTTTATATTTCATTTTTTCGATTTTTGTTTTTTAGATTTTTGTTTTTTAGATATTCATTTTTTGGTTTCTATTTTTCGCATTCTTTATTTTATGTTTCAAAAGAATACCTACAATTTTTATATGTTTTCTCTTACACGTATTATATCATATTACTGTTTTAGAAATAAACTAAAAATACACATATTCTTTATGATATTTTAGTAATATAATTCGTAAATAGCATAATAAATTTCATTAAGTGATATAATACATTTTCCATGTTGTTACTTAATTTTATTCAATTCGGTTTTAACTTGAAGTTGAATAGCTTCTGGTAATGATTTTAACACTTCAATTAGTTGATCCTTTTCAAAATTATTAAAATCTACATCTTTAACTCCAGTTGCGAAGTTATTAGATACTGCTCCTTTAAAAGCTTCTTCATTATCAGCTATATAACGTTGAGTAGTTTCCATGTTACTATGGCTACCAACATTCATGGCTACTCTTATATCCTTTGTGCATTCATATGCGTATGTTACTGCACCTTTTTTAAAACTATGGAATGTTATATTTCTATTTTCCCAACCTAAAGACTTTTTAGCCCTATTTAACATGTCAGTTCTATTTTTCCCTGAGAAATTAAAGATGTTATCAGTTAAGTTAAGTTGATCGAATTTTAAATCATTGTGCATATTATCATAAAACTCACGACTAATGACTTTAGTATAAGCTTTTTTACCTTTATCGACACCTTTAACAATCACTTCATCTTCTTTAATAACAAATGACGCTTTAGTTAATTTATTTAATGCTTCTGCACGCACTCCAGTATCAAGTGCTAATAAACAGTAGTAATACTTATCTAAAGCTTTTCTATTCTCATTATCTTTGATCCAATTTATTAAAGCATATGCCTCTTCAAGTGATAAAGCTTCATACGAATTATTAGTTGTTTTTAATTTAGATAACTGATTAATGATATTAATATCAATATTATAACCATATGATGAAAGATATTTAATGAACTCTTTTAAAGCACACATTTTACGATTGATTGTGCTAGCACTTAATTTCTTCTCTTCTAATAAGTATGAGCGATACTTAACAATATTATTTCTTGTAAAAATCATGTACACAACGTCAGCTGCACTTTCATTATTACAATTAAAATATTTGAAGAATTGTGCTACGTCATCTCTATATGCAATTTTAGTTCTCTCTGAATTGATACCAACTTCATTTGAATAGTTCTCGATCAACTCAGTTAATTTCATATTAAAATGTGTTACCTTTTGATTTAATTCTACTTTTGATAAAGCGTTCATTTGTTTCATCTCCTTAACTTAATTTTATTATATATTATTTCTTAAATACTTTCAATACCTCTTTTCATTTTTCTTAAATTTTATTTCTTAACTATATTCCCCGTGAATTTCTCATTCGCTGTTATATAGCGATATTTCTGAAAACTCCTGTGGAATTTTAGGATCGCTGTTATATAGCAATATTTTTCGTTCCCCAACCATTTCAAAAAAAGCCACCCATCGCAAACCCAACCCCCCACCCATCGCAAAAACATCGAACACGATACAATTATTTATATATATTATTATTTTCTTTCCATTTTGTCTGTTCGCTGCTTTGATCTCGCTACTACTTCACCACTTTAAAATATAGTATCATGATTTAATTAATATATATGTGCTATTTTATGATCTCAATTGTATATATAACTGCATTAATACCATATAACAAAGCCATTTAATTATTATAATACGCTTATATATAACGTTTATAGCGTCATTTTAAGACTTTTAACGTGTTTTAATGGTACTATACACATATTTTTATATGGCTTTTATAGGCTCTTAAATGGCCATATAAAGCATATTTATATAATAAAATACGTGTTTTATTTTAAATTATGATTGAGTTAAAACCCTTGAAACACTAGGCAAAAACGCAAAAAATAAAACGCCTATTATAAAATATAATAAGCGTTTTACTTTGTTATTATTCAATTAATTCGTATTGTGAACCGTATTTTATTAAAAATTCTTTTTCACTCATTTTCTTACCGTCAAAGCCGCTATATAAATGACGCTCGTCTTTGTGCGCTCTTTCCGTGTGATAATTTTCATATAAGCGCATAGCCTCATTTGTAGTTATCAAATAAGTTGTATAACTTTTTCTAACTTCTGCCGCTTTCATTATGCCGCTTTTGAAATCTCTTACACATGTATTAGTTGGCAATTGATAAATTATTTCGCATTCTTTAAACGTCATAACTTGCATTAACGATTTACGGACTTTAAAAAAATTGATATGTTTGTTTTTTAAGTCATGCAGTTTTGAAAATCTTTGGAAAGCCTCCCACTTCATGCCGTTTGTGTCCGATCTCTTGAAATTTGAAACGCTATTTTTTTTGATATATTTTTTCATTGCTTTTTATCTCCCTTAATGATCAATTATTATTATATTTATAAAATGATTAAAAATAATTATCTAACCGTAAAAGGCTAGATAATTGTATATGTGCTTTTAATTTGTCCGTTTTCTGTTTCTACCGTTTTTATACATATCTTATATTTATATATATCTTTCAGTTGTTTATTAATTTCTTTCATGATGTTTAATTGATATTGTGAATAATTATAATTAATATATTTAACACCATATGAAAGCAATTTTAAAATGTGCGTGGCTGCTTTATCTTTCATATATTCATATGAAAATATATAATTTAAATTTGTGAATTTGCTTAAATCATTTTTAATAAAATACTTACTTTTTAAATACTCATGTTTTTTAATTATATATTTTATTGCTTTTTCTTCCGTGCTAAACTCTTTAATTTTTATTATCCTTTCAATAGATACATCAAAATTATACTTTAAAAAATCATCTTTAAACGGACTAAAAAAAGCCCGTTCAAGTTTTGACAATCTTATTTTATTATTATGTTTTTCTAGTCGGTAATATATAACATTAAATAGATTGTTTTCAGTTTCTAAAAAATCAATATAATATATCTTTGTCATTATTTTATCACTTCATCACTTATAAAGTTTTCTATTTCTTCCATAATTGATTGATAACACAGATCAATAGAATGATCTTCAATATATGGCGTTCTTATTTCATCATCTTTCATTATTTCAATTGTAAAAGTATAATGTTGCGGCTTATATCTGTTATTAAAATAAGCGTTTATTTGCTCATTTGTTAAATTTTCATCATTTAATTTTATTTGTTCTATTAAATCATTTTCATCTATATTATTATATTCGTATAAATCAACCATGAAAGCCGCTTTATAATATAAATCAAAATAAACATAATTATTAATATCATCATTATTAATAAATAAAACATGGTTAAAACTTCCGTTATCCTCAAAAAATATATTTATATTAGTGTTATATTTTTTGTTAATGTTTGTTAATTCTTCACTTACTTTTTTAATTACTTTGTTAATTTCATTTAATTTCATTGTGTCCACTCCTAAAATTGATATATGTATTTTTAATAACTCAATTGATAACACCATTTAAAAATGATGTTATTTATCAATTATTAAAATATAGTTTTATATGTTATTTTTTATTATGGTCTAATTGGACAAATAACATAATTAAATGTGTTTGCTTTATCCGTTATATTAATTGGATAGTTTCCTTTAGTTAAATATATATAATAACTATTTGTTAAATCTTGCGTTTTTACATCGTCTTTTAAATATTCAAATGCATTTAAAAGATATGAAACATTAAACGTTATTTTGTGCACTGGTTTATCACTTAAATTTATATTTTTTAATTTATAATTTAAATTGAGATGTTCAAGAAGTTCATTATTATTAAAATTAAAGTCGCTATAATTCATTAAATAATATTCTTGATTTTTATCAATTATTAATGTTAAGCGATCTAATTTAATACCTTTATAGGCTTTTAAGATTGCGATTAATAGATCAATTTCATCATGGTTAATAATAATTTTATTGTTTGCGTTCTCACTTTCTGGAATTATTCGGCTTGTTTCTGGGTATTGTTGAAAGCTTTCCGCATTCTCTCCGGTTTTTGCATTATATAAAACATTAGTTTTATTATGCTTTTTGTTGATCTGCAACAGTCGATGGCTATCAGTTGCCACGATAGTATTATCATTATAATAAATATGTTGTAAAATTGGTCTAGCGTCTGAGACTTTGCCCGTGATCTTCTTCATGTTTTTAATGATTTTTTTATCGTCCATATTTGAAAAGTTTTTAATTTCATCATTCATAATTTTTATACCTCTTTTATATTTTATTTAATATTTCAATTGTTAGCACTTAAAAATTAATTATTCTTAAATGCTAACTATCAAACATTAAACATATTTTTTATATTTTATTTCTTAATTTGTTAATTAAAATAATGTTACGATTATAATTGTATCGTTCAATTTCCCTACTTCATAAGTGCCAATAATTACATCGCTATTAGCGTTTAAGTCGATTAGTTTATCATGTCCGAATTTTTCAAAGTCAAAATAATTAATAACTTTTTGATCTACTTTTTCAATTTCTTTAAAATTGATATAATCTAATTCATCAATTAAATAATTGGCAAAGTTAACAATACATGTATTGTATTGATCTTGTGCAAAAATTCGCATACTTTCTATATTTTCAATAATTTCATCGGTTGTTAATTCGTCCGCTTGCTCTTTTGCGTAGTCGTTTAAAATTTCCATAACTTTATATTTATCATCATTAAAATAAGTTATTTCTTGATCTGCACCGAAGAAATTATATAATTTTTCATTAATAGCGATTTGAATTTTTGCCATCTCGTTTACACGTTCAATATTTGAGTATTGACTAATGCCGCCGATGTTTTCCCAATCTGTTAAAAAGTATTCTTCATACTGTACACCATCAACACCGATATTTTTTAATGCTACATTAAATTGTTCTTTTGTAGCTGGTACATTTAACCATTGGCCAACGTGTACGCCCTCCGTGTATTTTCCTAAATTAGTAATATAGATCGCTGGTTGATTTTCTTTAATTGTTAAGTTTTCCATTTTTTGTACCGTCCTTATAATTTATTTTTTAATATTAATTTGTTTTTTACTGTTTAGCTTTTCTTATTCGTAAGTGAATAAAATCATGCCATTATTTAAAAGTTTTACTCTTTCATCATGATCTATAAATTGTTCATTAATAAGATCATTAAATGATTTGTTTGGACTTTTGAAGCCCGCACGAATTAAATCTTTTATTGTAAAATCTTCTTGATCTCCAATTAATAACCAATTGAAAAAACTTTCACGATTTTTTAATAAATATGTTTCTACTTCGTCATAATCTTCGACCTCATAGCCCGTTAAATCAATATTGTTAATGATCTCACTTTTTAAGTTTTCATTAATTTCTACATTGTCATAATTTGTGAAACTGATTAAATTTAAGATGTTTTTATTTTCCATTTTATTTACCTAACCTTTTTTATATTTTATTTCTAAAATCTTAATTAATAATTAAAATTTTAGTTTTGTGTGTGTACTAACCTTATCACATTTATAATTATACTACTTTATCATCATAAAAACAATAGTTTTTTATAATTTATTTCTTAATTTTTAATATTCCTCATCAGGTACATAAGCAATTAAGATATAATTATCGTTTTTGTTAATTATATTTATTTCATTTTCAAAGTTCATCACATAGTTATTAATAAATTCTTGATAATCTTTTACATTATCAAAGTAATACAAATTTTTTAATAATCTGTAAATATCATAATCATCGCATAAATCATTATTGTTGTAATATTGCTCTACATCTGAAAATGATAAATTATTAATAGATAAAAAAAGCGTTAAATCTTCAAGAATTCTATTATAAAATTGTTGATCTTCAATTTCTGTTATTTCCTCAAAACCTTTGAAGTATTCTGATACTTCATTTCTAACTTTTTCATTAATTTTTACTATGTTTCTATTTATTAAATTTTCAATATTTAACATTATTGCGTACACTCCTTAAAATTAAAATTTTAGTTTGTAATTTATTAATTACTTATCATTACAAGATCTATTATACAGATATATTTTTAAATTTCAATATATTTTTATAATTTATTTCTTAAATATGAAGAAATTTTTAGATCATTACACTCGAGAATTTAAACCCTATTAAAGTATTAAAGCCATTAAACATAGTGACAAGATACAAGCATTTAAAATCTTTGTGGTTATGATCTACTATTTTTGAGTGATCTAAAAAATAGCTACTTAAATATTTTTCTATCTTGTCGGCTGCCTCTTTCTCATTTTTTAATTCTGTTCTATATATCAATTTTTGATCTTGCAACCCTAAAGAATTTGTATAAATTTCCGTGCCTTCAAGCGTTAAAATATCCATTTTATAACACCTTTCTCTTTTGATGTTTCCTTGTTTAATCTTTGAATATTTCTCCATTTTCTAAAAATTGAATATCATATTCATTACTAAATTCTATCATTAATTTATCGTTTAATACGTCATTTTCAAGATCATCAATAACGCTATTTAAAATATAATCAAACATTAATTCAAAATGTTTATGAACATCGTTACAAGTTAATTTCATAATATTTTTACTTTTAAAATAATCTAGTAAATAGTCATCACACCAAAGCCCGCATAAATAACTGTTATTTTCTATTAAATCATTTAATTGATTTACAATATCTTTTTTAAAGTTATTAGGTAATTCCACAAAATCATTTATATTTATATCAATATAATTATTATAGTTAAAAAGGCCGTAACTATAATGATTGATTGTTATATTTAGTAAATATGCTAGTTGTAAAAAAGTTTGATTTAAATCATCCAATAAAAATTGAGTTTGGCTATCTTGATAATGATCTCTGATATTTTCTAAAGCTGTTGAATAACTACCCGGTTTAGTTTCTTTTAATTCTTCGATTGTATAAATTTGATAAATTTTTGTAATTGTTTGCATTTTATTATTCCACCTTTTTTTATTAATCAATAATTAAATTTTATACTTCATAAATCATTATTATATTTTATTCCTTTATTTGCTTTTTAACTCTCCTTAAATTCTTCGCCCTCAGGGAATAATGTTTTTTGTACTTCTTTGTTACCTAGTAAATAACCCACTCCAATAAAACCAATAATAGCAATAAACAACGTAAACATTTTAAAACCTCCGTTTATAAATTATAATATTGTGCGATCTCTTCGACTTTCTCAAGTGCCATGCTTGCGGCGTTTGTTTCTTGCTTTTTGCTTTTTCTTGTAACTTCAATTAATAGCATTCTTGCGGCTCCCGTTGGTTGTGTTAAGTCTTCAAATGCTCCAAACTCTCTAGCGTTGCGGCGTACTTCTAAATAATAGCCTCTTGCTTTGTTTTGTCCGGTAAAATGGTTGTAGCCTCCTAGATCGTAATCAGTGCGATAGTATAAGTTTGTTCCATTTTCTGTTGTGAATAATTCCATTTAAAAAACTCCTTTATTATTTAGTATATATTATTTCTTATTAAAATTTTAGTTATTTAATTGATGTTAAGAAGTAACATCTTGCAGCTTTTGAAGTAATTGAAGTTTAATGCGATGATCTGCGGTAGTGTGTGAAGTGTTTTATAACTACCATTAACTTAATTTTATTATATCTTATTTCTTATAAGATGTATATACCAATTTTACACTTTTTATAATTTTTTTGAAGTTTTTTATAACTTCTTTTGTTGCGTCTTAATCGGTAATTATTGAACATCTGGAATTGTTCAATTCGTTTATTTAGTTGTTATCCTTATTACATTTATAATTATACCACTTTAAGAAATAAAATATATAATAAATATGTTACTAAATAGATCAATTGTATTATTAAGTGTATAAGTACCCTTTTAATTTGATAGACCATTATATTATTAATTAGATATATACATATATGTATTAGCATAATAGCACTAATGCATAGCGTACATATAACACATATACAAGCATGTATATATATGTGTGTGTAGTAAGTACAAGCATATTAATATATGCGTAATATGGCTATTATATGCGTGTGTATGGCTATGTGTTAAGTATATAAATATAATTAAGATCATTCATATTGTTATATGTATCATTTATTTATTGATCTTATTTAGTTAGTTGATCTTATTAATATATTAGGTGCGTTATTTATTATATTATTCTATTGTTTGGCAGCTTAATATATGCATTGATCTTATTATTTAGTACATACATTTATAAGATCATTATCATTATATTGTTAATGCGTGTGTGTGATCTGCGTATAATATATATGTGTGCATATGTTTATATGTGTGTATGTATTCAATGAATAGATAAATACAATTAAGATCATAATAAGTTATTAAGTGATAGTTATTATTTATATGTATGATCTTATTATTATGTGTGTATGTGTATATAGATGTGTATATATGCGTGTGTGCGTATGGTGTATATGTATGTGCTTATGTATGTATATGTATATAGTATATATGCATGTGTATATATGATTAAGTATATATATGTATATGTATGTGTATGTATATATGTATGTGTGTATGTATATAGTATATATATGTATGTGTATATAGTGATAACATAGTCGTACATGTATATATATGTATGTGCATAGTGTATGTAGCAAGGTAGCAAGACAAGGCAAGGTAACATATAAGCGTGTGGCTAGTGTGTGAGTGTGTGCGATCTAATAAATAATATTGTTGTGATCTATTAATATAATCAAGTTTATTAATTTGTTTGTTTCTTTATTCTTTGTTTTATTGTTCATTTTATTGTTTTCTTTATTTTGTTTTTGTTTAATTTGCTTGTGTTGGTAATTTTGATTTTTTGATTTTTTGAGCGTGTGAGTGTGTAGGTTGTTTGGTTGTTGGTGTGTTTGCTTTGTGTTCGTTTATATTTATGTGATTAGTTATTTATATTATTGTGTGGTGTTGTGTGTGGTTTGTTGTGGCTGCGTGTGAATGGTTGGAATGTGTGAGAGTGTGGATAATTTGGGGATAATATGGATATGTTGGTGTGTGTTGGTTTTGGTGTCTCTTAACAATATTTGAACGCTCAAAACGTTTTAAAAAAATTAAAAAAAATTTATTTCTATCTATGTATTCAGTACAAAGCACAAATAAAAATATAATTAAGTAAATCATCATTAAATTGTTTAAATCGTCTTATATATTCCGTTATTTTGTAGTATTAAGAAAATACATATAATAATAACGTTGTGCAGCTTAAAAAGTAATATAACTATTATTATTTTACCTTTTTTAACACTAGAATCACTTGGCTTTTTAGGTGGGGGGTATGTTGAAGATTTGAAATTGGTTTGTTGTGAAATTTTCGCCGACACTGTTACAAAATCACGCACTTTACTATATCCACCAGCAAAATATCCCACATCAATCTCATCACTGATCAATCAAATTTCACTCATCTTATCCATTTCCATCTCACTCAAATTTCATCACTCAATCATCTCATCAATATCCCTAACTATTCCAACTCATTTCCCAATCACTTCTTCAATTTTCACCACTTTATTTAACTCACCAATCTCACTAAATCAATATTTCCCACTCGTAAATTCAGCCTAATTTCCACTCTATTCGATCCAAAAATTAAATGATTTAATTAAAATTTTAATCACTTCATAGCAATTTCATCTCATTTTATTTCCATCCATTTTTCCAAAACTACGACTAAAATTTTAACTTTGATTTTTGAAAATTGACCACTTTATTAGACACCTAAAATCACAATCATTAAAATGACGAAATTTTTTCTTTAATTATTTCCTAAATAGCATTACATCAACACTTATAAGTTAACACTTATATCACCAATCTTATTCGCTCATCTAACTTTTAATCATTTTCACATACTTTTACTGATCACTAACTATTTTGAAATTTCTTTTAGCATTACATTAACCAATCTGAAAATTAATTCTTATTTATAAAAGTAAAATTTTAATAATTATATTCTTATAGTCGTTAATAATTAATCGAGCCTATATACTCCAAAATAATAATCACAAAACATTGTAATCTATCTGCTAAATTTTAAATTTATCCAATTCATCAATCGACTTAGCGTTACTAGTATTTTTCCACTTTTAATGCTTATCTAAATAAAAATGACTACTTAAATTTCATTTAAGAAATCTAAATAGTCATCTAATTTCATAATAATTTTAATCTTCATCTGCAATTTTTACATATTTACTGCCTGGTTTATCTAATTCACTAAACTCGGTTTTATCAGATACAGGTGTAACTAAAAAGTCTTTGGGATCATCATCTTCTGTATCTTCAAGGAATGCGTAATTTGTATCGTAAATTTTCATTGTTCCTGCACCACTATTAAACTCAGAATATACATTATTATTATCTTCATAAACCAATTGGTCACTGTTATTTTCTTCGGTATCATGAGGTACAATAAAGAACCTTTCGCTTTCAGTATCATTACCCGTACCATCTTCAACAACTTTAATTTTTAATTTTGTAGCTTCTGGTTCCTTATATTTATACCCTGCAACACGTTTAGCGTTTATATTCATATATTTCTTATCTTGTTTTTTTGCTAACTCGATGATTTCATCAGATGATTTATCCTTGATATCTTTTAATGTCACTACATCATTAACTCTATATTTTGTGACTTTGCCATTATCAGTAGCCACTATATAAATTATAGAACTATCTTTATTCGGAGAAGCTGTGGTTGACTCATCATAGTTTCTGAGTACATAAGATATCTGTTTACCTTTATTCATAATTTCTCCAAACTTAACTTCTTTTTGACTTGCTGCTGGACTCCCGTTCGATCCACATGCTGCTAATAATATTCCAGCCCCCAAAGCTATTCCTAACACTTTTTTCATTTCTTTATTCACCTCATAATTATGTATAAATTTATATTAACACAACATAATTGAGCGATACATATTTATTTTTTGTTAATTTTTTAATATTCAAACTAAAATCACTGTATATATTTTTATATTTTATTTTCTAATCAATCTAAAATGCATTTTAAGATATCTGAGAGCTTATTTAAGAGACTTTAAATCTTATTTGGTATTATTTATCCTAAATAACTTATCGTCTCTCTATGGGCTTCTGAGACACCTTAAAATACATTTACCTAATTTATCAAAATTTCATGATCAATATTTTAGAATATAAACTCACTTTTCATCCAACAATTCAATTTCAACTCATACATACCTCTGAGATCCACATAGACACCCCTAATTGCTCAAGAAATATCTTTTTGGTATTATTTATCCTAAAATTAATAAATGCTCCGTATGGCTCTCTAAATGACCTTAAAATGAAATGTGTTATATTTTATTTCTAAAACAGTTCTTCTTGCCATGAATAAAGTCGTGAAACGACTGCAATTCATGAAGGGTGCTGTAACTGCGAAAGCTATGCTTGAGAAGTTAAGCAACCAACTTGAAAATGTTAAAAATGTACCATAAAAAGTTATGTACATCCCTTGATATGTCTGACTTCCAAATGGTTTTGTGTACAGTGATTTTTTTGAATTTGAAGGATAATTTTTAGTATTTATTAGAAACATTACTCTTCTTCGAATTATTAATATTAATATTGTGTACTTCTTTTAAGTGGGTAGTTTTGTGCCTTAAATTAAATTAAAAAAGACTGAAAATCAACTTGAATGTTGATATGATCAGTCTTTACGCTTCTAGTTTTATAGATTATTATTTAATTTTAAATACACTTTACTACTTAATGCTCCTTCAACATTTCTCACTCGTTGTATTAGTCCATAATTTATTTCTCCCACAACTTGTTTTAATTCTTTATGGTATTTTCTTGCAGTCATATCTGTCGTATTTAACCCTGTTGAAATTGATTTTATAGAGGTTTGAAACTTATTACTCTCAACAATATTCCTGTTGCCTGAAATGTGTTTTAAATAACAAAGATAGAATAAAGTACCTTCTGATAATTTACCTTCTAACACTTTAGAAATCGTTTCTAAGCTGATAGTAATATAGTTACTAGGCTCTATATTAAGTGGTTTTTGAATATATTGATATCCTCGTCCTTTTTTCTTTCTTTTACCTACAACATGAAGAGTTGGTTCAATACAATTCATATATCTATTTTCCCAATTTACTCCTCTTTCAGTTAATTCTTCTTTACTTAACTCTTTAGAATTAATAAATTTAGGAAACTTCACTGTTCTACCAGTAGTTGTTGTAGTTGTTGAAATTTCGAAATGAACAGGAAAATAGTTTTGATGAGTAATATATCCTTCCTTCTCGAAATAACCATTCTTAGTAAATTCTTTTCTAATGATTTTACTCCATCCAATATTCATTACATCAAGAATATTGTTCAAATTCATATGGTGTTTTCTGTATGTATAATAAGCATTAAAATAGCACAAAATTATTCCGATATAGCTGTATAATATTTTACCTTTTGTACTAACATTTAGATCTTTTTCCATGAGATAAGTCATGACACCTCTCGGTATCACAACTTTACTGTTATATTTAAATATTTCTTTTCTTATTGCATTAATTTCTTTTTCTGTTAATAAGTGCTTCTCTGACATAATTTACCCTCTTTTATTGTTATATTTTATTTCTTTTGGTGTTCTAAAAATTCACTGATAAAGCATTTTCTAGTTTTTCCTTTATCAGTTTTAACTGAGTAATGTACTGCTGATGTCTCAGCAAATAAGAAACATTGATTGATCGTTCTAGTTAACATTGTGTATAAGAATTGTCTACTTAGTAACATGTAATCACTAAATGACAACGCAGCAACCAATGTTTTAAAACCGCTGCCTTGTGAACGGTGACAACTAATTGCATACCCTAAATCAATTATACCTATTTCGTTAGTATTCTGCGTATGCTCATAGAATACTAATTCTTCCACACCTTCAAATTTAATCAACATTCCTACACCACTTGCACATTCAATGATTTCTCCAAATGTACCGTTAAATACTTGAGTTTCTTCAAAAGTCTTGTCTTCTAAAAACGCAAAACCATTCGCTACGTCTTGGAAATCTCTATAACCTAACGTTCTAGCAGCGTATTTATTACCTTGTTGAATAACCCTATCACCTTTTCTAAACTCATAAATCTTACCAGTTAATGTATTTTGAACTATCTTCTTAGGGTTAAACAATTCTTGTAATTCTTTATTCAAGTTAACCACTGATAATTCACCTTTTTCTTTTAAACCGGTAATAACTTGAATATCACTTTGGTTCATATCCTTATTACTTAAATAACGTTTCACAGTATGTAATAAATTATCTTTAATAGCCGCTCTGTCTTGGAAACCAAAGTAATAAAAATCTTTGTTGTCACCATAAACAGTTAAGCCATAATCAGTGTAACCATTAAATTGAGTACCTTCACGTATCTTGTTAGCAACTTGTAATGTACCAGACTCTTTTGCTTGTCTATGTACTTCAGTTAGAGTTACATGTTCAAATTCTGTTGTATCAAGTAAGTTGTCAAATACTGCTCCTCTACTGATCGAAGGTAATTGTCCACTGTCTCCTACAATCATTAATTGAGAACCACTTGCCACAGCTTTAATCAAATCTAAAAACAGCTTATTATCAACCATTGAGGCTTCATCTAGAATAACTACTTTTTCGCTCAACGGGTTTTCTTCGTTATGTAAAAAACCAAAATTCACTGGATCAAATCTAAGTGTTCTATGTATAGTTTTTGCTTTTAGTCCGTTTTGTGACAGTACGTTTGCTGCTTTACCACTCAATGCACAAGCAACATGTGGCAAACCGATTATATCAATTGCGGTTTTTAAACTCGAAGTTTTACCAGAACCAGCGAGTCCATCAAGTATAAATACTCCACTGCTTATAGCTTTCCTAATTGCTTCTTTTTGCTGTTCGTTAAATGTGAAACCTAGACGATCCTCATTCATTTTGATAATATCTTCAAGCTCATTTGTATCATATGAGGTGAAACTATCTCTTATTCTTCTTAAATGTTCTACGATTAATTCTTCTTCTCTTCGATATTTCTTTAAACTGATATATCCATTATCGTAATATACATTTGGATCATTAATAATTAAACCAAATGTTTCATCGTCAACTTCATCAATTTCCAATATATCACATAAGTTTTCTTCAAATTTATCAATGCTAAGTTTTGTATCTCCAAGTGCTACCATTTGCTCTATAACGTATAAAGCACCAGCTCTAATTCTTTGTGGTGAGTCAATATTAATTCCTTTTTTCAAGCCATACTCATCTATACGCTTAAAACCAAAACCTCCAGCAGATGTTAAATCATATATGTTATTTTCTATGATATGTAATAGTTTTTCTACTGAACCATAATGATCGGCTAATGAAACCACTGCTTTAATGCTTGCTCCTAATGGTGCTAACTCTATAACTGCCTTACTATATTTAGACATTTCAGTTAGTTTCTCTTTGATAGACAAAGCAGTAGCACTCTTAATTCCTTTTACTTCTGTAATATCAACTTTGTCGTTAAGAATATCTTTTACTAACTCATCACTATAACCAAATTTATCAATAATTGCTTCTGCTTGATTATCTGTTAATATTACTCTTAAAAACTCTTCATTAGCCTTTTTGCCTGAAATACCATCTGACTCCACTTCAATAAAAGTATATGTATCAATTTTTCTTCTTTCATCGTAGCTCTCTTTAAATCTAACAGTATAAACTTCTCCTTCTACTAATGGTTGAACATTGCCAGCAATAGAAAAGTTTTTATATTGAGGATGAACTGATATCTCTGGGTTAATTTCTCCTTCAAAACTAAAACCATACGCACCAAACATGCTACTATCATTATAGAATAGCTGTTTACTTACTACTAATCTCTCTCTAAATTCTTTAAATTCTTTTTCCATTTACATTTCTCCTTTTTGGGTATAAAATTTAAAATCTAATACAACTATAAGAAATAAAATATAATAAGTCAACATCTTTACAGAAGAAATAAAATATAGTAAAATAGTTTTATAACTTCGAAAGGAATTGAAAACATGATTATCACAAAGGAAAATTTACATAAGTATGTAGATAGCTTAGGCTACTCTATCGAAGATTTAGAAGGAATGAAAATTGGAGACTCGTATGAAGTCTCTACAACTATTAATAAGGTAAAAAGAACTGCCTTAGATGAATGGCTATTCTTACGATTTGACTCAGTTAATACTCATATACATAAAGAATATCCTTCGAACCAAAATAATAAGGAATTGTGGGATAATTTTAAAAAATCTTGTGATTATGCTTTAAAGTATGGAGAAGATAGAAATAGTGCGATCAAAGAGAACTTTAACGAAAGTCAAGCAGCAGAAATTGTTAGTACAGTAACATTTATGAACGAACAAGTTAAAACTACTTCAGCTCAATTATCTGGAGAGTCTGGTATTACAAAAACATTAGAAAAGATTGCAGATTATATTGTATTTTCTAAATTCAACAATGCAAAAGAAGAAGAGAAACACGAAGATGTAAAAAAAGAAATTATGCGTCTTGAACGTATCAAAAAGAAAAAACGTAAAGAAGTTGAACAAAAAAGAATTGAAGAGGCCAAGTTAGAACTTAAAAACACTCCATATAGCCATACCAAAAAATTATCAGTACCTCCTTCTCATATGAATTTAACTAGTCTTAGTCAAATTAATGATAGCACTATTGATGAGCATTCATCTGGAACTCATGTTAACTATACAAGAGTAGACAGACAAATGGAGCAAGGTAAGTTTAATGAAGATATGGAGGCATTCTGGGAACGTTTTTCTCCAAGTAAACCTAATTCAATTCCTCATTACACTAAAGAACCGATTAATTATAAAGAATTAGCTTACAGTACGATGAAACAATATATAGATGAAATCGAATATCTAGAAAGTAGACCTTTTTCACCTGATCGTGCAAAACAGATTTCATATTTAAAAACAGAAATGCGAACTGCTTTAGAAACATTAAGAAAAGTTATTCATATTCAACCAACCTCTTCTATTGATGAAACAATTCCTATGGATAGTTGGAATAGATTAAGTTTAAGAAACACTGATACATATATCGCTTTATTATTAGGTTACTATGACGCAACAAAGAAATACGACAATAAACCTTCAACTAGTTTTTGGGCTTTACTTAGAACATTTGAGCAAATATTGAATAACACTTTATGGACTAATGAAGAAAAAGTATTAATTGAGTTTATTCTTGAAACAGGTATCACTGATCAAAAACAAATCGCTTATGAGCTAGAGAAAGAAACAGGTAGTATCATATCTCAAAGTCAAATATCTAAATTAATCAATAAGCATATACCAAATAAATTACTTTATACATACGAAAAACAATTAGAAGACTGGATATGGACTTATCGTAGAAAAGGTTTATATAAAACATGTAAGCATTGTAATGAAGTTAAGCTTGCAGTAGACAATAGATATTTCAGTAAAGACACTAAAGGAATATATGGTTTAAAAGCTAAATGTAAGGCATGCGAAAAGAAAAAATAATACATATTCGAGAAGTTTGGAATAAAAAATGACTTCTGTTGACAATACTTTATGAAGAGGCATAAACAATCGTTGAGATTTAATTTATTTCCCTCTAAAGAAATAATATATAATAATGACAATTTAATAAAATTCGTGAAAGCTACCACTTGATTGGAGGAGTAGCCTTTCACGTCTCATTCTTATGAGACTATTTAACATATCCAATCACAAAAATTAGGGAAGCCTTTAACAAGGCAAAAAAAGGAGAAAATATATTATGACAAAATTAGCCAAAAAAGATTTAATTAACGAATTACAAGAAAGTGCTCGTGTACGTGGTTTAGAAATCACTAAAAAAGACGCTGCAACATTATTCTCAGCATTTGAAGACACAGTAATTGAAGCAATTCACGCTGCTGATGAAGTTGGTTACGATAGCTTCTCAACAAACTTTGGTACATTCAAAATTGTTGAAGTTCCAGAAAAATCTGGTGTATCACGCTTAGGTGGAGAAGAAAAATCTTGGACATCACCAGCACACAAAACAGTTCGTTTTAAATTAAATAAATCAGTTAAAGATAAATTAAAAGCAGAAACTTCTAAGTAATAAAATATAGGAGAGGAATTTTATCATGGCACAAATTACTAATTCAATTTCATTTAAAAACGCAATTATCGACTTAGAAAATAATCAAATCATCGAACTTAACAAAGATACAGAGCAGCAATATTCATTATCAGAAGTATTTAGTCGTTTCCAAGACAAATATGTTTCATTAACTATCAAAGAGAATTCAGAATTAGGTTTTGAAGGATAATTCTCTCAATGAGTTTAAATATTACTCGTGGTGATAATGAAACTTTAGCTCAGTATCACTTCAGACTTTATAAAAATAAAGAAGAGATGGGGCTCAGCAATATTCAGATTGCTGACCTTCTCAATTCTGAATATGGTACAAATTACGATGAGTCTAAGTTCCGAAAAGAATATCAAGCTTACATTAACGTTTGGAAAGATATGATCGAAGAAAAGCATAAAGCTTCATTACCAAATGGTATTGTTGAAGAACTTAGATATGAACGAAATGAACTTAAAAAAGAAAAAATTCGCTTTAGTGATCAAAAACGTGAATTCAATAACATTCTTAGAAAAATGGCACGTTTAGAACACTTACAAGATTACCTTAAAGAAACAGTTGAACAATTAGAACCTGTGAACTTAAACATTCAACCAACTCATATTGGTGTTAAAGAAGCTATGGTAGTCATTAGTGATATGCATATAGGAATGCAAATTAACTCTCAATTTAACGTTTACAATAAAGACGTTGCTAAACAACGTTTAGAAAAACTTTGCAACAAGACATATGATAAGGTTCAAAAAAGAGAATATTACAACATTACATATTGCGTCATTAGGCGATCAAATCAATGGTTTAATTCATTCGACAACTAGAATTAATAATGAAGAGAATGTAATTGAACAAATTATTACAGTTAGTGAATATTTAAAACAATTTGTTAAAGTTTTCCTAGATTTAGGCATTAACGTTAAATTTTATAATGTTGTTGGTAATCATAGCAGAGTGGTTGCTAACAAAAAAGACTCAATCGGTACTTCTGAGTCTTTCGAGAGATTAATCACAACAATCTTAGATACTTCTTTTGAAAAATATACTAATTATCACTCAGAAAGTGATACTGAAGGTTTTATAGTAATTAACATCTCTGGTAAAAATATAGTCTTAGCTCACGGTGACTTAGACAGAGGTGCTAATTCGATTACTAAGCTTTCACAATTATTAGGAATTCAAATACATTACATATTTACTGGACATGTACATCATCATTTTGTTAAAGAACATGGCTTAACTGTTCAGTATGGTATTGGTTCATTCTGCGGACTTGACCAATACGCTATTAGCGGTAGATTTTCTGGCCGCCCTTCTCAATTACTTGTGACATTTAATGAAACAGATATTGAAGAAACTAATACAGTTTATTTAGACTAAATCAAACTGGTTCCTGAGTACAAAAAACCCTTTACCCTAAGCATGATACGTCTGCTAGGAATTCTTAAAGGTGCTATTTGGTTACAGGTTTCGAATAGCTTTACTTTTTTCTTAACGACAACTTTTCTACACCCAGATGTAGATTTTTATTCTCGATATTTTATATCGACTTTCAGTTAATAGCTGAACTCATTCAACCATCTTGGTATGATGGTTTCTCAAAGGCTTTGCGAATGTGCCCGTTGAAACATATCGTATTAAAAGTTGCTGTTTCTAGAGCGGCAACCAGTCATTTGATAACTTTTGAAAGATTAGTTACTATCTCGATTTTGAAAAACTCAGAACAGATTACCAGTCTGGTCGAGATATAGTTATAAAGTGTTGAACTTACTGGTTTGGTAAGCCTACTTCTTTTTAGGAGAAAGTTTAAGCGACTAATCTTTGCTTGAAAACTGTATCTAATAATAATTAGGTATAGTTTTGAAGTATAGTTTCCTAACCAACGCCTCTTTTTAAAGCGAAACACGGTTAGGCTTTTTTTACTTTTAAAGGACTATACGTCCATCAAACAATACACATAGCGATTAACTCGCAGCATTAAATTGCACTATGCTAAGCGTAATTCCTATTTCTTGATCGCATGCACTTGGTTGTAGGTTGAAGGCATAGAACCGAAATAACCTATATGGTTGTAAACTTTGTTTCTATTGAAGTAAAGTTGAGTTTTTATATGGTCACTTAATTGAAACCTAACTTTATTTATCTTGTTAATAAATATTGAATTATGTTTCATTTATTTGACCGCTTCATCATAGGGTATATAGCTCCTTTAAGTCTATAAATCAAAATTAAGTGATGTAGTAATTGCTTAGTTCCCTGTACAAACTTAGTTGATGACTAAGGTCGCTTTTTGCGATATGTTTCAAGCTATGACGAAAAGGTCTAATCAATCGTTTCCTCATAGATTGCAATAATGATGTACACATTGATTGCAAAACCTTTATTGGTAGACGTATCAATAAAGGCACTTATTAAATGTTTCTATTTGGTAAGTGTAGGGCGTGGCAAAGCTGCCACCATAAATATAGCTCATTGATTGACTTTATTTAAATTATAGAGTTTTATGGTTCTCTTAAAAACCACTGTATATTCGAGTTTGTGATCCTCTCCAAAATCACACTGAATGATCTAAGAAGTCCAGTATTATAAAAAAACTTACTTTTTCGGACTGAAGTTGCTGGTTATAAGTCCAGTTTTTCTAATTAATAAAAGAACAATTTTATTATAAACGGTTTTCCTAATATGGTAGGCTCAGTTGGTTCGAAACCAAATAAACCGCCCTCTCTTATTTTATTTAAAAGGGTGAGGTTACTCTTTTTCATAACTACTCTCTATAATTCCTCTTTTCTTTTTGATACTTTTTGACACACCTCCCTCACATATAAACACACTCACCCTTTTAATTGATTAATATTGTAATTAGAACCTAAACACAGCTTGGGTTTTAATTAGAGTGTTAATCACTCTCATTTTCCTTTCCATGATAAATTCCTTTCAGTTCCGACCTTCTCACAGGTCGGTTTTTTTGTTGGTTAGGTGAAGGTTTTTCCCTCTCCTAATCCTCTCCTTCCTTCACCTACCGAACAAAATTAAATTGACAACTAAAGATAGGTGAAATTATGGCAATAAGAAAAAAAGCTGAAAAGAAATTAACTTGCATGTGCTGTAATAGAAACCTCACTCTTGATTTGAACTATTATCCATTGAATGATAACAACCCAGCATTTCCAAACGGATATTATCCAATATGCAAAGATTGTTGTGCTGATATGTTAAAAGATGAGGAAAACGGTTATAAATCTTTCATTCAATTATTAAGAGTATTAGATTATCCGTTTAGATATGAAGCATTCGAACAGGTTAATTTTGATTATGTACGATACATGAATAAAGCTTCAATAAGACGTAACGCTTCTTTCATCGACTCAGACGCTCTAGTTAGTTCTAAAAGTGAAACATTAACTGAAGAGAATATCATGAAACTTACTCCAGATGAGTTAAGACAATGTAAACTTTATTGGGGTGAAGGAGATTATACTGAAGATGATTATATTTACTTAATCAGTAGATATGAGAGTTACTGTAAGACATATGATGTTGATAGTCCAACCTTTGAGAATATCATCACTCAAATATGTCAATTAGAGCTAGAAATTCGTAAGAAGCGTACTAAAGGTTCACAAAGCACTAAAGAAGAAACTAATTTAATTCTTAATTTAATGAAGAGTGCGGGTATCTCCCCTAACCAAGAAAAAGAAAGTAAGACTAATGATAAAGAAACTTTCGGTGTTTGGGTTAAACGTTGGGAGAATGATAAACCTGTACCCGAACCTTTAGAGGAGTTTAAAGATGTAGATGGAATTGAAAAATACGTTCAAAACAACTTCTTATCACCTATGAGACGCTCACTTGATTTAGATGACAATTTCCATGACCAGTATCAAGAGCATATCGACAAGTATGGTATCTCTACTGAAGAATTGTTAGGTGTTGAAGATGAGTAAGTTTGTTAACTCCAATAGTCCTTACAAAAATACTATTGATTTATTCAAACTAAGACGTAATAAACGTAATACTAAGTCTCGATCAGAGCAAACGATGGAAAACATTGCTGTTTGGATATCTTTTTATAGAGAGAACCCACATCGTTTTGTTCTAGACTTTATGAATATTAATTTACGTCCGTTCCAATGTGTATTACTTTGGGCAATGATCCATCATCAATATTTCATGTTCTTAGCGTCAAGGGGGCTTGGTAAGACATTCTTATCTGCTGTATATTGTTTAACTCGTTGTATTTTATATCCGGGTACCAAGATAATTATTACAGCTCCTACTAAGTCTCAAGGTATCAACGTATTAGAAAAAATTGAAAACGAATTACTCTCTCCTCTTATTCACAGAGAGATTGAGTCTATTAATACTGGAAACCAGAAACCTATGATTGCTTTTCATAATGGTAGCTGGATAAGAGTAGTAGCCTCTAATGATAATGCTCGTGGTCATCGTGCTAACCTATTATTAGTCGATGAGTTCGTTAAAGTTGATGAAGATTTAATAGATACAGTATTCAAGAAAATGTTAACCTCTCAACGTGAACCAGCATTCTTACATAAGGCTAAATATAAAAATTACCCTCGTGAAGAAAATACTCAAATGTATTTATCATCTGCATGGATGAAATCACACTGGGCTTATGACTCAATGCGTTCGTTTACCAAACAAATGCTCAAGAAGAAAAGTGAAGATGACTTAAAGTCATTTGTTTGTCATATCCCCTACTATACAGGTGTTATGGAAAAACTTTATTCTCATAAACAAATGAAAGCCGAAGCTCAAGCAGAAGGTTTCAATAAGATGAAATTTGCTATGGAGATGGAAGCAGTTTGGTGGGGAGAAACTGAGTCAGCTTTCTTCAATTTTAATACGATTGACTTTAATAGAAAGCTTAGTCAAGCATTCTATCCTAAAGAAGTTTTAGTTCAAGCAGATATAAATAACCCAATCAAAGAGCCTAAAGAGAAACGTCTCTTAGCAGTCGATGTTGCCCGAATGGGTGGTAACTCAAATGACGCTTCTGTGTTCAGTTTGATTAGATTATTACCTAAGGGAAAACAACAATATGAACGTCAACTTAACTACATGGAGGATATGGAAGGTATTGACTTCCAAACTCAAGCAATAAGAATTAGACAATTATACGATGATTTTGATTGTGATTATATTGTACTTGACTTAAAAAATGTTGGTGCTGGTATCTTAGATAACTTGAGAATACCTTTAACCGATATTGATCGTGGTGTTGAATATGAGCCACTGAACGTTTCTAATGATGATGATTTAGCTTCTACTTGTAAATATCCAGAAGCACCAAGAGTTATTCACGTTATTAACGCTACTAATGAACGTAACATGGAAATGGCTAACTTATTAGCCGATAACTTCATGCGAGGCAAATTTAGATTGTTAATTCGTGAAGAACAAGCTGAAGAGTTATTTAGACAAGATAAGAAACTTAAATACCTCAATCTCAACCCTTCTACTCAAGCTCTACTTAAATATCCATATCGACAAACTGAATTATTTATCAGTGAGGTCATGAACTTAGAGCAAGTAAACATGGATAATGGAGCATTTAAACTCGTTACTTCTGGCAGAGCACGTAAGGATAGATACTCTTCTGTTTCTTATGGAAATCAATTCGCTACTATTCTTGAAAGAGAATTAGCTCGTCACACAAGAAACATTGATTTCAAACGTTTTGGATCAGTCAGAAAACCTAAAAATATTATATAGAAAGATGTGATAACACGTTGGAAGATAAAAAAGCTCCAGTAAATGAAGACTTTTTAAATTACATCAAAAACTATGCCGATGTAAGAAACATACCTCTTTCAAGACGTAAGATGGCCTCGTTGTTTCACACTTCTAAAACTGCAATTGATGATGTCTCACAAGAAAAACTAAATACTTGGTTACGAAAACCTGATAAGTTTTACGTGAATATTATCGAGCTTTCGAAAGACTTATATTACAAGTCTGGTGAATATCGTAGCTTACTTAATTACTTTATTGATATGGCTCGTTTCTATTATGTGATTGATCCATTGTTTAGCAGCGATAGTAAGATGAGCAAGGAGAAAGTCAAAAAAGACCTCTCTAAAATATCTTTACAACTTAATAAAATGAATTTAAAACATGAGTTAGCTAAAATTTACAAAACATGTGTACTTGAAGATATTTTCTTTGGTTATGAAATCGAAGATAAAGACAATTACTTCATGTTAAAACTTGATCCAAAGTATTGTAAATTAGTTGGTATCTCTGACGGGATGTATACATATGCTTTCAACCTGTCCTATTTTGACGGTAATTTAGATTTATTAAAAACATTCCCAGAAGAGTTTCAAAGAGCATATTTAGAACGCTCTATTGATAAGCAAGCTGACTTAAATTGGTTTATTCCAGACTTCACTAAATCAGTTGTTTTCAAAATTAATGAAGACGATCCTACTATTTTACCTCCATTTTCTACAATGTTTGAACCCCTATTAGATTTAAACGATTATAAAAAGCTTAAAAAAGCTGGAGCTAAAATTAATAACTACATGTTATTACATCAAAAAGTGCCAATGCATGATAATGCAAATAAAGATTATCAAGCTGATAACTTCGCAATCTCAGCTGAGGCAATGGACTACTTCAGCGAGTTAGTTAACGAAAACTTACCAGATGAAATTGGTTCTATCGTTTCCCCTATGGAAGTTAACCCTATTAAATTAGATAGAGATGATAAAACTGATAAGGTACTTGAAGCTACTAGAGATGTTTATAACGCTTCTGGTGTTTCTTCATTTATCTTTAACAATGATAAAAACTCTACTGGTGGTTTAACTTACTCAGTTCGTAAAGATGAGTTATTCGTAATTAATTTCTACCGACAAGTTGAGAGATGGTTAAATCGTAAAATCAGATATGGCAATATCGTAGCCAAAAATCAATGGAGAATTTCTCTATTAAATGTAACTGGAATGAGTGAAGATACTTACTTAGAACAATTAACTAAGTCTGGCACATTCGGTTTCTCAGTTAGAGGACGTATTGCTGCATTACATGGTTTAGATTACCATACCTTATCTCAAAGTTTAGAATTAGAAAACAACATCTTAGATTTAGATACTAATTTAATACCTCTTGCTAGTTCTCATACTGGTGGTTTAAATACTGCTGTTGAACAAACAAAAGGCAAAATAGAAGACTCTGGTGGCAGACCTACTAAAGAAACTAAAGACTTGTCTGATAGTGGACAAGCAAATCGTGACTCTAGTAATTCTGAGACAAAATCTTTAGAAGGTGGTGACACTAATAATGAATAAATCAAGTAATTCTATTCCAATGTCTACTCAACTTTTAGAAGAATACACTTCAGAAGAAGGAGATATTCGCTTCACGAAAGTTAAGTTATGGCTTATGCATACTGGTCTAAATTTAAATGGTTCAGTCTTCAACAAAGATGTAGTAGAAAAAGCAATTCCTACTTTAGCTAACACACCTATTATGGCAAGTGTTTCTTATAACTTTGATGGAGAAAAAGACTTCGAAGGTCACGAAACTGATATAGAGATCACTGAAGACGGTGAAATAAAATTAATAAATTCGACTGTACCTTTTGGAGTTATCCCTGAAACAAATAATGCAAAATTTGAAACTCGTCTTGGGGACGATATGGTTGAGCGTGAATATCTGACTTGTGAAGGTATTTTATGGAACAAGTGGGATGACGCTGTTGAAATTTTGCAATCTAAAGGTGGAGTAACTGGACAATCTATGGAAATTTCACCTAATTATACTGGTTATTTTGATGGTGAAAACATGATATTTGAGACTTTCAGTTTCTATGGTGCTTGTCTATTAGGTGATGATGTTACACCAGCTATGAAGAACAGCACAGTAGAAATTAAGTATGCAGCTAAGACTGATGAATTAATTAAAGAAAAGCTACAAGTGTTTAACAATATTGTTTACGCTAATAAAGGAGGAAATGAAGTGCCTAAAAAAGACACAACTGTTTTTGACGAGCAAGAAACACATGTAAATGCTCAAGGAGACTCTACTACTGGGAAAAATGTAGAAGGAGAGCCTAAAGCAAATGCAAATGAAGCTTCTACTAAAGAAGAAAAATCTCTTGAAACTGATGGACAAGAAGGACAAGAAAGAGAAGAAAAAGCTTCAGAAGAAACTCTTATTGACTCTCCCCTAAGTGCTGAGGAGCAAGTTACAGTTCAAGTTGAAAATGTTGAAGATATTATCGACACTCACAAAGAGGTTAAAGAAGATATCGACAATTTGCCTGAAGCAGTAGACATGATTACTGTTGCTGGTGTTGAATATTCAGCTGAAGACATTGCTGCAAAACTTACTGAGTTAGCTTCTGTTAAATCTCAATTAGCAGAATATCAAAGCAAGTTTGAAGCATTACAAAAAGAAGTACATGCTGAAAAAGTTGAAAAACTATTCTCTACTCATAAAGATAGCTTATCTATTGAGTCTATTGAGAAACTTAAAGCTCAAGCTGATGGCATTACATTGCCTGAACTTGAAACATTAATCTTTGCTGAGATTGGTAGACAAAATTATTCTGCTAAACCAAAAGCTGAGACTAAAGCTACAAACTTTTCACAAATTGCTATTCCAGTAAACAAAACTAGTAACAACTCTTTAGAAGATATCGTTGCTAGTTGGAAATAAATATAAAATCTTTGGAGGATCATATAAATGGCAAAATTAAATTTAGACCGTGTAAAAGGTCACTACGTTGAAACAATTAAAGCTGACAAAGAATACGAAAACGGTTCTTTAGTTGGTAAAGGTTTATTAGAAGATGGAGAAATTCGTCTTTACAAAGCTGCTGAAGCTACTGCTGAAAACTGCTTCTTAGTTTCTACTCCGGAACTTGATTTAGCTGCTAAAGCAAACGGTCATGGTTCAATCGACTTTGTTAACCCTAAAGGTTCAATCATGCGTGCTCATCAATTAGAAGTTGGAGATACATTTACAGTTGAACAAAAATTACATGGTACAGGTTTCGTTGCTGGTGACGCTTTAACTGTTACTGGTGGGAAATTCGCTAAAGGTGAAGGTGCATTCGTAGTTGAATATGTAACTACTATTGGTGCTGATCGCCGCCCTGCTTATTCAATTCGTAAAGTTAAGTAATAAATTATAATAACACAAAATGTATGGAGGATAACTTAAATGCCTAAATTTAGTAATGAATTAAAAGAAGTTGCTATCCAAGCTGCTCATGGTGCAACTACTACTCAATTTTCAAATAAAGACTTATCGGACGCTGTTCGTAAAAAAATGATCGAGGAATTAGGTTCAGATACTTTAGATTATTCTACTTATCGCCGCCGCAAACATGATTTATTCGAATTCATCGAAGAAACTGTTGCCCCTATCGTAAATGAACGTACTGCTGAAATTTTCGGTCAGTTCGCTGAATACAAAAATATCGCTTTCGGTGATCAAAACAAATTCTTCATCGAAGATATTAAATTATTCCCTGTTGCTACTATCTCTACTGGTAACGGAAACGTAAAACGTCAACGTTTAGATAGTCAAGAATTAGTAGTACCAATGCATACAATCGGTGCTGGTGTATACGAAGAGTTAGTTCGCTTTTTAGCTGGTCGTACTGATTGGGCTCGTTTAACTGCTCGTTTAGCTGAGTCATTTGTAAATGATATCGCTCAACGTATTGGTGACGCTCTTTACAAATCAGTTGACTCTGTTGGTTCTACTTACAAAGCTAACGTTAGTGGTAGTAACGGTGAACTTAAAACTAAAGTATTAGAAATCGCTGACCACGTTGAAGCTGCTAATGGTCAAGCAGTAATTGTTGGTACTAAAGCTGCTCTTCGTAAATTAAAACCAGAAGATAGCTCAGACTTACAAAAAGGTGCTAAAAACGAAGTTGGTTACTTCGGTTTTGTTGATGGAGTTGAATGCATTGCTTTACCTCAATTCCACAAAGCTGGTACTGATGAGTTCGGTCTTAAAAACGATGTTATTTTCGTATTACCAAGCTCAGATGAAAAATTAGTTAAAGTTGTTCAAGACGGTCATTACATCGCTCGTGAAGAAGGCGGATCAGAAGGATATCGCACAGACTTACAAATGAGCTTAGACGTAATCACTCGTGTTGGTGTAGCTGTTGTTACTGCTGCTCGTTATGGTGCTGTTGAATTAAGTTAAGCTTAATATGATTAAAGTTTGCTCCCTATTAATTTAGGGAGCTTATTTTATATGGAGAAAAAGGAGACATTTAAATGGCTATTAAAAAAACTACAACTACTGAGAAATCTACTCAAAAAACTACTAAACCTACTGAAAAGAAAACAACTCGTACTGCTAAACCAAAGCGTAAAGAGGTTGATTTATCTCAATCAGTATTAGTTATTAATATGACTCAAGGTTCATTAACTTATGTAGCTAAAAAAGGTACAGGTTATTTAGAATTAAGTGAATACTTAGATAGTGATTATTTAACTGTTGAAGAGTTAAAAATCATGAAAAGTTCAGCTAGAGGCATGTTTGATAAAGGTTGGTTGTTTGTTGATGATGAAGATGTAGTTGAATTTCTTGGAATTAAGAAACAAATGGACGCTATCTTATTACCTGATGAGTTAGATGACCTATTCGAACTTCCAGCAGATGAACTTAGAGAGCGATTAAAAAGCTTATCACCTTCAGTGAAAGAAACAGTTCATTTAGCTATGAAGAAAAAATATGAAGATGGTGAACTAGCAAACGCTCACGTTATTCGTGCTATCGAAGAGTCAGTGAATATTGATAATAACGTTTCAATTCTAAATATCTAGTTGGGAGGCAAATTCTCTTGACAGAATTTACTTTAATTTATGACAAGTTTTTATCTAAACTAACAGATTTTTCTTTAGCGAGATTAGATAAAGACGTTTTAGAGTCAGATTTACAAGAACGGTTAATAACTGCTCTTTCAGATTTTGCACAGTTACCCGAAGAGAAAACTGAAGTTGATTTAAGTACAAAAACTTTTACTAATGGTCTAAGTGTAGAAGAACAAAATATCATCGCAACTTTAATGGTTATCAATTATTTAGACAAATATATTTTGTCTGAAGATAATATGAGAATTCTATTAAACTCTAAAGACTATAAACAGTATTCACAAGCCGCTTTACTTAAAGAGCTTAAAGCTACTAAATCTGAATATCAATCAGATGTTGACGCTAAGCTTAATAGTTATAGCTTTAGACAAAAATTCCGAAAGAAAAAGAAAGATGAACAGTAAATCTTATACTTTTTATCTCACGGAATTGAAAAATAGAGTTTTCAAAATATTGCCTTTATGTGAAGAAAAGAATGACTACATAGATAAGTATTTAGAGAATTTGATCATTGAACTCAAAGGGCTTCCTAAAGCATATCCTGAAGTGTTTGATAGTCAATCTGCTTGGTACGTTAGAGTGTTAAGCTCTTTATTTACTTTCTATGAAGACTTTTCTATCGCAGAATTACATAGTGTTGATGGAGTTCAAAGAGTAAGACGAATTATTCTATCATTAGTAAATTTGATAGATAAGGAGGTAGGACGTTAAATAATGGACTACTTTGAAAGATATAAAAATATTAATATGCCTTATGGCACAGATTTAAGTTCACATGTCATTAACGCAAGTAAAGACAGTGCTTTGAGAACATTTCTCTCTTCCCCTACTCTATCTGATATTTATGTTGATAGTATTCCTACTCAGTCAGTTGTAAGTAATTATTCTGGTGACTTTTTTGAGCGTACGTTCTTATTTGAGCCAGACTCAGACTTAGCTAAAGTAGGTAATTATATTGAACATAGAGGCTATACATACTTAACTATGAAAAGTAATGATGATGATATTTATCCTAACCTACACGCTAAGTTATGCAATGAAGATTTTAAACTTCCATTAAAAATTACTAAGAAGAAGGTTTCTACTGGTCGTGGTGGTTACACTTATGTTGATCAATTAGAGACCAAAGATATTCCTATTGTGGTTGATGTTAAAGGTTACTCAATTGCGGATAATGCTATCTTACCTTTAACTGAAGGCCGAGTAATTATCTATATGAAATACAGTAAGGAATACTTAGAAAAAATTAAACTTAACTATGAGTTTGAGTTATTTAATGATAGTTATAAAATCACTGATATTCAAACAGATAACATAATTAATCATCAAGGTTATATTGTATTATCTGCACAGAAAGTAGTTGAAACAAATGCAACTTAGATATAAAACTTCTGGTCGTGGTGATATCTTACAGAAATTTATTAAGGTAATGGCAAATGATGAACACTTATTAAGATTGCTTTACTACAACCCTATTGATGAGAATGGCAATTATATAGAGTTCACAGACGCTTCTTTACCTAATATCACTGAGATGGACGAAGAGAAAAAAGACCAAATAGTAAATGATTTGATTAGAACGTCTCAAAAGAGTGACGACATAATCGAGATGAAAAAGACAGTTATTTTTGTATTTTATGGTAAATCGAGACCTAAGTATAACAATCATACTCTTGTAGACAGAGAGATTATTTTTATGATCCTATCTCATAATGATTTCTCATTTGCTGATAGAATAGAGGAAATTTGTGATAGATTAGATACTTTGTTCGTTAATAAGCATATTGGTGGCATTGGTAGAACAAACATCGGAATATCATTCCCTGTTGAAGCTCCAAAAGAATACCTTGCTTTTGAACAAAAATACACTATCACTGATAAGCGGATGTGATTTAAATGGAAGAGTTATTAGAAAATCTATTTGATGATCAGAGTATTCAAGATAAAGTTATCTTGAATTTGCCTATCGAAAGTCCATTTGGTGAATTAAAACCACTGAGTATTCATGATTACATGCAACGACTCTCTTCTATTTCAGTAATATCTCTTAACAAGAAATACTTACTCGCTGAGTATGGTAAAGGTTATCAAGAAGAAACTGGTCAAACTGATAATGAAATTTTCACAATGTTGAAAGACTTGAATGAAAAATATTCATTATTCTACTTTTTAAGAGAGATGTTCCAAGACCTTCTCCACCACTACATTATTATAACCCGATACGTTAAGTTCTACGATTATCAATACGATAAGAAAAACCCTCAATCTAGAAAAGACATTGATGAAAATAGTGATGACGATACACCTTTGAGTGAAAAGGAATTTACTGAGGCTATCTTAGAAAAATGTATTCAATTTGTATTTTCATTAGATGATGATCAATTTGAGCTTTATCGTAAATACATATTACAACTTCATGGACAATCTGAACCTAGAGCTTTCTTAAACCCTAAGCTTCAACGCAATGAAGAGAGATCTAAAGCTTCAAAGCTTAAAAAGAAGGACTCAACGCCAACTTTATCTACTATGGTTACAAGTTGTGCAGTGTACATGGGCGTTGATTACTCAGATATTATGAAATGGAATGCTTTACAATTACAACATTCATTCCAACGAATTTCACTATTCATTCAAAATAACGCTACAACGTTGTTTGCTACTGTTACTTCTGAAGTCGATTTAGTTAATTGGTCAGAAAATATTACTGACAATGAGAAAAAAGAAGATATGACTTTAGATACTTTCAGACAGAATGTAAGTGGAGTTTAGTTAGAATATATATAAATTATTTTAGGAGGAATTGGAATATGCCTTTATATATCCAAGACACTGCGGACGCAGTATTAGAACGTAAATCGGACAAATTTGTTATCGCTACTGGTACAACTCAAACTGTTACTTTGAAACAAAAAGTTGACGAAGAAACAGTTAAAGGCGGTATTGGTAACGCTGCTCAATTCACAATCAAATCTAACAAAGAGTTAGAAATCACTATGGAAGACGCTTTATTCAACTTCCAATGGTTAGCTGCTACTCAAGGTGTTAAAGTTGTTAACGATAAATTAGTTGTTAAACGTACTGAAGTTGCTGAAGTAGAAGAAGGCGGAAAAGTTACTTCTGTTAACTCTAAATTAGCTGGTGAGTTAGTTGTTATCGACACTTATGGTAAAAACGTTAAAGGTAAGTTCACTGCCGGTTCTGCAACTATCTCTGACTTGTCTTCACAAGTTGGTAAAAACGTAACTATCGTTACAGAAGAAGAAGTTCAAGGTGAAAAAGTTTCTATTCGTGCTGACCGTTTCGCTGAAAAGTATCGTTTACAATTATTCACTTATGCTTATGACCAAGATACTGAAGCAATTGCAAAAGACGTATTCTTGACATTCGATAACGTTTCTCCATCTTCTGAGTTTGACTTAAAACTTAAAGCTGGTGATCCATTATCTCCAGAATTACAATTAAAAGCTACTGCAAACCCAAAAACTAAAGAAATTGGTTCTTGGATGATTGTTGATCATAAAGAAGACGCTGGAGCAACTAATTCAGGTGCGGTTATTGCTGGTAGAAGAGCTGAAGATACAGCTTCACATTTAGGCTAATAATTTAGTCATAAGAGTGAGAGATTAATTTCTCTCCTCTTTTTTATTTATCCAAATTTATAGAATAAAAGGAGAATTTTATCATGAAAATAAACGACAACAATGATAAAAATGTCGAACAAAATGCTGTTGTTGACTTAAAAAACGTCTTAGAAATGGCTAAATCTTATGATGAAATTGAAAGATACACTTTATCAAACGGTGAAGACATTGAATTCTATCCCCACTTCTCTCGTACAAAGATTAAAGAAATCATTGAAGAGTATAAAGGATATTTAATTTCTGAAGATAAAGATGATATGAAATTCATGGATATGGTTTCTAAAGATGATGTAAGCTTAGTCCTTTTCTGGTACTTCTTAGCTGTTAAAAAATTCACTCATTTTGGTGAGTCTATGAAACGTATTAAGAAAGTTAAATCTTTAGCTCCTTATTACAATGCATTATTAGAAACAGGTATCTTAGAAGAAATTTGTAATGACGCTTTTGCTTATGAAGAGTTATCAAAAGTTACTGAAATGTTTGCAAAAGAAGCTGCAATTAATGTAACTGCTAATGAATTTGTAAACAAATATGAAGATGAAATTGAAGTAGCTCGTGAAAAATTTGCTAACACTTATTTAAACAAGAGTGAAGATTAATGCCTCATTTTAGTGATTTACAAAGCCTTAATAACTATGTACTTAGAGCAATAACTGAAGTAATGAGAAATGAAGTTGCTGACGCAGTTAGACAAGAATGGATAGCTATGATGGAAAAGAATGTGTATGGAACGTATCAACCCTGGTCATATGAACGTAGACATAAACAAGGTGGTTTAGCTGATCCAAGAAATATTCAAATCGTTTCAGAAAAAGTTGCTGCTGACTCTGCTGCTATCGTAATGGAGAACTTGACTAAAGGTCAAGGTTGGGATCATTACTATGGTGATTTAATCAATACGATGATTGAAAGTGCAGACGGTTTTGCTGGTAATTCAGCTTTAGGAATGCCTAAACGTCCTTATACTGAAGAAGCAGTTGATTTCATGACAAAAGGAATTGGTAGAAATACTATATTGGACGCTCTCACATCAGGTTTAGCTAGAAGAGGTATTAATGTCAATATTAAATAGAAAGTAGGAATTAGTATGGCAATCGAGAAAAACATGCTGAGAGAAAGAGCCAAAAAGCTTCCGACAATTACAGATGAAATGTGGGAAAAGGTACATCCTATTTACAAGGAACTTTTAAGTGAGTATTTAGGTTCAGTAGATTTATCGAGAGACACTAAAAAACAATATACTTCAGCATTGAAACAATTTGGTTGGTTTGTTGCTGATAGTTTAAACAATAAACCCCTATTCAAATTAAAGAAACGTGACGCATTGCGTTATATGAACTATTTAAGAGAAGACCGTAAGATGTCATCATCTGGAATTAACTTAAAGAAATCTGCTGTATCTGCTTTCTGTCAATGGATAGAAAACTATATCGCTGATGACTATGAAGATGAAAATGGAGACCTAGTATTTGAAACATTTCGTAATTTCATGACAGGCTTACCACCAGTTGTAAAAAATCAAGTATACGATAAGAAGAAAGTTACATTCGAAGAGTATCAAGAAATGATGAAAGCTCTAAGAAGTGATGAAGATTATTTAGGTATGGCTTGGTTAGCTACTGCATTTAATGTTGGTGCAAGACGCAGCGAAATTATACAATTTAAAACATCTTTATTCGATCATGAGTGGAATGCAGAAGGAAACTTCTTAATGTCTCATAACGTTCGTGGTAAAGGTCGTGGTGAAGATGGTAAGATACTTCAATTTATGATCAATGATGAAGCACTTAAATATATGAAGCTTTGGGTAGAAAAACGTGGATATGAAGATGAATACATCTTTACAGTTGGAAATGAGAACACTCATAGACAAATGAGTAAGTCTTGGGCTGATTATTTCTGCGAGCATACTCTATCTCATATTTTAGGAAGACGTGTTAACCCTCATATCTTTAAAGCTAGTTGTGTAACCTATCTATTAGAAGTTAAAAAGGTTGATATTAAGCACGTATCTAAATTAGTGGCACATCATGAGTCAGTTGAAACTACTCAAATATATGATTTAAGAGACTCTGAAGAAGAGAGAAACTCTATCTTTAGTTAATCTAGTTTTGAATTCTTGTGGGAATATTTAGTTCTCATAAGACTTGAATACTAGATTTTTTATAATGATTTCGAGAATAAAAGGAGTGAATATAGCGTGGCAAGTGATTTTAATATAGGTATATTATCTACCTTAGAGATAGACTCTAGCTCCTCAAGAAAGAAGATTAACGACACACTTAAAAATATTGAAGCAAATATTAATAGCATTAAAGCAGACTTAGAAGTTTCAGATACAAAGAAATCAGAAAATAATGCTATAAAAAGTGCAAACAACGTAATCAGAAACATCAATTCAAACGGTAATTTAAAGAAATTAAATGTTGAACTAGATGTAAACTTAACAAAAAGTAGACAAAACATTCAAAGAGCATTATCTACTCTATCAAAAGATTTTAAGAATAAGAAAATTGATGTTGAAGTTAATGCTAAAGCTAATAAAAATTCAATCGGACAAGTTAAGAATTCTATTTCTAAAGGTGCAAGTCAGCCACTAGAAATTAAAGAGTCCCCTAGTAGTAGAAGCACTAGTAGAGATATTAAAGAACAGCAGTCTTTAATGACAGGTTTAGCAAATTCTTATAAGAACTTAGATGATTTAACAAGAGCTTTAAATACAAGTACATTTGAAGGGCTTAGAAAAACTGTAAAAGAAATTAAGAACGCAGATAATTCTCTTAAAAGTTATCAAGTTACTTTAGAACGTGTTAACCAAGAAGGTAAAAAATTAGGCTCTCAAAGATTTGATTATACCCCTTCTGCAAATGGTTTGAAGTTAAACAAAACTCAATTAACTGATCAAACAGATAAAGCTCGTAAAGAAGAAAATGCTGCTATTAATAAATTATTAGAAAATGAAGTTTCTAAGTATGATCGTTTATTGAATAAAGGTAAAATTGATATTAAACAACATCAAACTTTACTTCAAACTCTTAGACAAATTACTAATGAGAAATCAAAAGCTAACCAATTTAATAGAACTGATTTCAATAGAGTAGCAAAAGCTGCTGCTGATGAAGCAAAAGAATATCAATATCAAAATGATATGCTTCGAAAGAAATTAGCTTTAACTTCTCAAATTGAGCGTATTGAAAACAGAATGGCTGCTACAATTGATAAGCAACAAACAAATGCTTTGAAAAATCAATTGAATTCTTTAGGTAATAATAGAACACCATTCGGTAAAGAAGCAGCTTTCCATATGAACCAAATTCAAGACAAGGTTCGTCAAATCTCTGCTGAAGCTGAAAGAGCAACTAGAACTCAGTTAAGTTTTGTTGATCAATTCAGAGAAGCAATGACAAAATTCCCAGTTTGGATGGGTGCTACTACCCTATTCTTCGGTGCCATAAATGGTGCTAAAGAAATGCTTGATGTAATTACTGAAATTGATGGAAAAATGATTACTCTTGCAAAAGTTACTGGTGATGACAATGCACTTCAACAAACATTTATTGACGCAAATAATGCTGCTTCTCAATTCGGACAGACATTAGGAAGCGTATTAGATGTATATGCAGAATTCGCTAGACAAGGTGTTAAAGGTAATGAGTTATCTCAATTCTCAAATGCAGCATTAATTGCTGCTAACGTTGGTGAGATTGACGCTAAACAAGCTTCTGAATATTTAACTTCTATGTCTGCTCAGTGGGAAACGACTGGAAACCAAGCTATGAGACAAGTTGACTCACTCAACGAAGTTTCCAATAAATATGCTACAACTGTTGAAAAGTTAGCACAAGGTCAAGCAAAAGCTGGCTCTACTGCTAAATCAATGGGACTTACTTTTGATGAAACTAATGGTATTATTGGTGCATTAACAGCTAAGACTAAGCAATCTGGGGACGAAATTGGTAACTTTATGAAAGCCACTTTACCTAAACTTTATAGTGGTAAAGGTAAATCAACTATTGAAGGCTTAGGCATTAGTATGAAAGATGAAAATGGACAATTAAAATCTGCCATTTCTCTTTTAGAAGAAGTTTCTCAGAAAACTAAAAACTTAGAAAAAGACCAAAAAGCCGCTGTTATAAATGGCTTGGGTGGAACATACCACTACCAACGTATGCAAGTATTATTAGATGATTTATCTAAAACAGATGGCTTATATAAACAAATTAAAGAAAGTTCCGAAAGTTCAGCTGGCTCTGCATTACAAGAGAATGCAAAATACATGGAGTCAATTGAAGCTAAAGTTAACCAAGCAAAAACAGCATTCGAACAATTCGCATTAGCTGTTGGTGAAACATTTGCTAAATCAGGAATGCTTGATGGTATCAGAATGGTTACTCAACTTTTAACTGGTTTAACTCATGGAATTACTGAATTAGGCACAACTGCTCCGATTTTCGGCATGGTTGGTGGTGCTGCCTCATTAATGAGTAAGAATGTTAGAAGTGGTTTTGAAGGTGCTAGAAGTAGTGTTGCTAATTATATTACTGAGGTAAATAAATTAGCTAAAGTTAACAATGCTGCTGGTCAAGTTGTTGGACTTCAAAAAGTTCAAACTGGTACAGCTTCACAACTTCAGTTTAATAAAAATGGTGAATATGATAAAGCTGCTTCACAAGCAAAGGCTGCTGAACAAGCAACTTACCAATTCTCTAAAGCTCAAAAAGATGTATCAGCTAGTGCTATGATCGCTTCAGGTGCAATCAACAAAACAACTGTGGCTACCACAGCAAGCACTGTTGCCACTCGTGCTGCTACACTTGCAGTTAATGGTTTAAAATTAGCCTTTAGAGGCTTGTTGGCTGCTACTGGTGTCGGGTTAGCAATAACTGGTGTTTCTTTTGTACTGGAAAAAGTTGTAGGTAGTTTTAATGCTGCAAGTCAAGCTGCTGAACAATATAAACAAAAACAAGAGCAAACGAAGCAAGCAATAGCTTCTATGAGTAATGGTGAAATTAATTCACTTATTAGTAGTTACGATAAACTACAACAAAAAATGAATTCTGGTAGTGCATTTAATACAGCGGAAGCTGAGAAATATAAAGAAGTAACAAGTCAATTAGCTAATATATTCCCCGATTTAGTTACTGGTGAAAACCGTTATGGTAAGGAAATGGCCGGTAATAAAGAAGTAATGAAACAGAAAATTGAGTTAATCAAGCAAGAAATGGAGCTTGAAAGACAAAAGAATGCTATCAAACAAAAAGAAGAGCAAGACGCTTACATCAAAGAACAAGATAGCTTAGCTAAGAAAAACAGAGGTCAAAAATGGTATCAACTTGGTCAAACACCAGAGTTGAAACTTCAGGAACAAGCACGTCCTACTACTGTTTCTGATAATAGTAACATTAACAAAATTAATGCCACTATCCAAAAAGTGAAGAGTCAAGCCCAAGCTGAAAAAGCATTAGAACAAGTTGATAAGCAACTTGCTCAATCTCAAACTAAGAATAGACAAAATGAAGTTCAGCACTTACAAAAAGTTAGACAAGCTTTACAAGATTATATTACTAAAACTGGTCAGGCAAATCAGGCAACAAGAGCTGCGGTACTAACTGCACAACAACAATTCACTAACCAGATAGCAACAATGAAGAAACTTGGTACTACTGGTCAACAAGTGATGAATACAATTTCTAACTCAGTTGCGAAAACAGCGAAATCTGGTAAAGCTGCACAAGCAACATTTAAGTCATTTGAAACTTCATTAGTTAAAAGCTCGTCCTTCAAGAGTAAGATGGCTAGTTATGAAGCCTCTGTTAAAAAGTTTAAGAATGCTGCTAACCAATCTGCTAAAATTGCTGCTCTTAAAGACGTAGAACGTGATTACTCTAAAGTTGCTAAAGGTATTATGCAAGCGGCAAAAGCGGCAAACATGAGTAAATCTCAAATGAAAGATTTGAAAAAATCTCTTCAACAAAATATACAAGCAGAAACAGGCTTTAGAGCTTCAGTAAGTAAAGCTGGTAAAGTTACTATTGATCAATCTAAGAAAATCAAACAGAATACTGCTGAAACAAGACGTAACTCAAGTGCTAAATTACAAAATGCTGACGCTTCAGACCAAGCTTCTGAAGAAAATAAAGAGTTAGCAGACTCAATGCGTGCTGGTATTGAAAGTTCTCAATTACTTGGAAAAGCGATGGGAGAATTACAATCTCAAGGAACACTTAGTACAGAAACTTTAATTGAATTAACTGAGAAGTATGGAGACGAAATTTTAGCTGTCGCTGGAGATCAGGAAGCTTTAAGTAACTTCATCATGCAAAAGCAAAATGAAGAAACTGATAACTACAACAAAAACCTTAAAACTAAATTAGAAAACTCTTCATCATACTATAAGGCGGTAGCTGGAGCTGACTCTGCCCTATCCAACTACTTAATGGAAAACTATGGTATTGATACTAAAAACTATAAGAGTTTAACAGAAGTCAAAGCTAAAATTACAGACCTTTACTACAATGGTTCAGCTGAAGAACAAGCTAAAGTAGTAGACGCTATCGCAAAAGCTTACCATATTGACTTATCTAACTATGGCTCTCTGAATGAGAAAAAAGAAGCATTAGAGAACCAATTGATGAAAATCTTAGGTAGTAAGTGGAAAAAATATATTGGTAGCGTAGCTAAGGATATGAAATCTCTTGGTGTTGACGCTGGTGAGGTTGGAGCAGATGGTTTTGATGACAGTAAAATGTTCAACCCGGGTGCTCTTATCGGTGCTAACAATTTCCAAAACGTTTCTAATCTAAGTAATATTAGTAATGTATTTAATTCGCTTAATGGTGCGTTTAATGAAGCTAAGAATGAAGCTGCTGGTGTTAGTAGAGGCTTAGATGACGCTGCTAGTGGGTTAAAAGACGTTGGTGACAGTGCTGGTTCAGCTGGAGACGGGTTAGGAAAAACTGGTAGTGGTTTAGGTAAAACTGCTAAAGGTGCAGATAAAGCCTCTGACAGTTTAGATGACACTAATAAAGAATTAGAAAAAACAAAAGAGAAAGCTGAAGAAGCTGGTGTCACAGTTAAACAACTTTATAAGCAATTTACAGTTACTACTTATGTTGCTGATAAATTAAGTATGGCTTTAGATAAAGTTAATAATAAGTTAGAGAAACAAAAACTTTTAACTGAGAAATATGCAACTTGGTCAAGCAGTTATCGTAACTCACTTAAAGCAGAAAATAAATTGCTCGATGAAAAGACAGCTAAGATTAAAAAACAAATCGAGTCAATGAAAGAACAAATTGCTCAAGGTAAAGTTATTGAGTATGGCTTGGTTGGTAAAGACATTAATGTTCCTTACTATGAATATACAGCAAACAATTTAGATGATGGAGAAACTGGTCGTATCTCTCGATATACTGGTAACTCTACTCAAGCTAAAGTTTGGAATTTCTTCAAATCTAAAGGGTTATCTGATCATGCTGTTGCGGGTATCATGGGTAATATGGAACGTGAGTCTAGATTTAAACCGGGTGCTCAAGAGCAAGGTGGTACTGGTATTGGTTTAGTACAACTTTCATTCGGACGTGCTAATAATTTAAGAAATTATGCTGCCAGAAAAGGAAAAAGCTGGAAGGACTTAAATACTCAATTAGACTTTATTTGGAACGAGTTGAATACTACTGAAGCTAACGCTTTACGTGGGCTCAAATCAGCTACTTCTGTAATTGGTGCAGCAAACGCTTTCCAAAGATTGTATGAACGTGCTGGTGTCGTAGCACAAGGTGAACGTAACGCAGCGGCTAAAAAATATTATAACCAATTTAAAGGTACTAATGGTTCATCTGGTTTCCTAAGCGGCGGTGTTGTTGCTGGAACAAACGGAAAACCACTTACTTCAGATAGAAATGCTTATATTTTAGATAGACAATTCGGACGATATAATGGTGGCGGTGCCCATCACGGAAGAGATATCACAAGTGGTACTATTAATGGTTCACCTATTAAAGCTGCTCGTTCAGGTGTAGTTACTTTTAAAGGATGGACTGGTGGTGGTAATACACTATCTATATTTGATGGTAAAAACACTTATACATATATGCACATGAAGAACCCAGCAAAAGTGGTAAAAGGACAACGAGTTAAAGCTGGACAAATTGTTGGTAACGTTGGTACTACCGCTGATAGAAGCTTAGGTGGCTTTTCTACCGGCCCCCACTTACACGTACAGGTAAACTTAGGTAAAACTCCTTCTGGTACGTTTATGAACACTTTCAATGGTGCTCATAGAGCAGTCGATCCTGTTAAATATGGATATACAAAAGTTACTGGTGGCGGTGGTTTAAACTTAGGTTCATTAACTTCTGGACATTCAGCGATGTCTGGTTCTATCAGTGCTGCAATGGCTGAAGACTTAAATGAAGCTGAACAAGAGCGTTTAAACAAAATTGAACAAGCAATTAACGCACATAATAAAGCTGAAGAAATGAAGCAAAAAGTTGATGAGCTTAGAAAAACGTTAATGGATAAACAGCTTGAAGAAGTTCAAACTGCTAAAGAAAAAAGTGAAAATCTTTATAACATCCAAAAATCTCACGTAGAAGAATATGATCATTGGAGAACATTACAAGAAGCACGATCTGCTAAATTAGAATACGAATTAAACAAAATCGAATTCGAAAAAGGTAGAAATACTAAAGAATGGCGTAATAAAAATAAACAACTTCAAGCTTCTAGACAACTTGAAGTTAATTTCGAAGACTCAAAAATACAATATATTAATAAAGCATTGAAGAAGAATGCAAATAAAATATTTGGTAAAAATACAGTAAATCGTGATGAGTTTGAAACAATGAAGCGAGACGCTCAACAAAATATAAGAGATTTAAAAGCTGGTATTCAAACTGCTTCTGGTGAAATTGCTACTTCAATGATTGATCAAATTCTTGATGAATATGAAGACCGTGTAGGTAAAGTTTCAGCTAAAATTGAAAAGATGGGTAAACAAAAAGAAAAACTTGATTTAGCCGATAATAAACAGGCTTTGAAAAGTTCATCCCTAAGTAGACAACAAGCTAAAGACTCTAAGTCACTAGCTAGTTACATTAATTTCTATATCAAACAATTAGAACGCCAGTTAAAATTAACGGGTAAAAACCATGAATTACAACAAAAAGTAAAAGAACAAATTAAAGAAATGAAAGTTGCTTATGATGACGCTACCCTAGCCGCTCATCAATATATTACTGAAGCTGCTGAAGTTGATACAGAAAGACAACTTCAATTAAACGCTAATCGTTTAAGAGACGCACAAAACGAGTTGTCTAAAGCTGATTATAAAGCTGGTTTCATTTCACAAGAATATCAAATTGACCTATACCGAAAAAATCAAGAAGCTAAGTTCAAAGGTTACTTAAAAGAAAAAGAAGCACTTGAACAAAATAAATCAGAACTTCAAGACATGTATGAGATTTATAAATCTGTCCCTACTCAAGCTCAAAAAATCAAAGAAGCTCTAATTGAAACCAAAAATGCTATTAGAGATAATAATAAAGGTCTCTATGATTTGAAATATGATATGGCTAACAGTGTTATAAATCAAATTAAGGATATCTATTCAAAACAACTAGAGGTTGCCACGAAAGCGTATGATGATGAATACAAAGCATACGAAAAAATGATCAACAAAAAGCTTAAACTTATTGATGATGAACAAACTCAAGAGTCATTCAATAAAGATGTCCGTGATAGAACTGAAGCAATGGATAAAATTAGAGATGAAATTGCTCAAAGAAGTGGTGACGATAGTTTAGCTAACCAAAAGAAACTTAAAGATTTAAGAGAACAATTAAAACAACAAGAAGAAGACTATACGATGTTCATTAACAATAAAAATCGTGATGACAGAAGAAAAGCTTTACAAGATGAGCTAAACGATAAAAACGAACAAATACAAGAACAAAAAGAAGATTTAAATAAAGCTTTCCAAGACTTAATTGGTGATACACGAAGATTTAATGCGATCCAAGAGTCACTTATGGAAGGTCAAATTGATAAATATAAATCTCTAATTGCTGACTTAACTAAATACGTCAACGATAATATGAAAGAAATTGGACGTTCTACTAGTGAAGGAATATTAGATGGTCTTGCTGCTTCATTTAAAGGTTTGTCTTCTTTATCTAAAGAACTTCAGAAACAAGAAAAAAATAATTTGAACCCAGTACCTAATTCAAAATTAAAACCTACTAAGGTTGATGAAGCTACAATCGCTGCCATTAAGAAAGTTAATGGTTTATCCCCTACTACTATACTTCAAGGTTTAGATATCAAACCTGTTAACCTTCCTAAAGATGTAAAACCAAGTAAAACAGTTACTAACAATAATAAAACGACTGCTAAAGCATTAGTTAACATTGAAAACTTCAACGGTACAAAAGCTGAAGCAGATAAATTAGCTAATAACTTAGCAACTGCCATGAGAAAACAAGGCGTATTATAAGATTGTGAGGAGATGAGATAAGTGCCAGATATATTCTCAATGGAATATACAGAGCTGAGAAATGCTCCCCACTTTATTTTTAACGGTTATCATACTCGTGATTTCAATGTAAAAAATGTACAAGTAGACAACGGTTTAGCAAGCGACACGTTCCTTGCTGACCGTACGCCTACTATTGAAAAAACAAGGTTCAGTGAGAAGACTTATTTACTAGGTTATACTGAAGAACCGCTTAAATTTAAAGTTAGATTATTATTTGATGAACATAAATTCACATTGAATAATATTATGACGTTAAGACGAATGATTGACACTGCTGGCTTTAAAGAATTTAGATTTGACAATGAAGAAGAGTCTGCATTAAATATTGTAGTTTATGCAATGATTACTGGAGCTTCTAATTTAACTCATAATGTAATCAATGATGGTTATGTTGACTTAGAATTCCAAACTAATAGTCCAAGAAGATATTCTGAAATCATGATTGATGAATATGACTTTAGTCGATCAGGTTCAGACAGATTAATTACTGAATTCAAAAGCGAATTAAATAGTATTGTTCAATTAGAAGAAACTTTCTCTCATGAAATTAAGCAATACACTGCTAGAACAAACTATGCAAATATTGAAGAATTTTTTGAAGATAAGAATAAAGATAGTATTCCAGATGGTTGGAAAATTATCTCTGGTAATAAAAGTGGAATTGTTCTAAATAAAGACAAAAGTTTATCATTAACTAATGTAAAACTTAGAAAACGTTTCTACCCTATTAATAACAGAAATTACTACATTAGATTTCATGGTAATGGTGGAAAGTTTAGAATTCATGAAGATACTTATAAAATCACAGATGGTTTAGTCCATGAATTTAAATATAGAAGAAACCTTTTAGGCCATAGTGGTACTTTTGATTTAGATAGTTCTAGTGATGGAATTGGTGAAGGTTGGACTCAAAAAGGAGATAATGGTGCTTTTACTATTAATAAAGTAAGTGAGTTTCAGCAAATTACTGATGGTGGTATTTTAACCTCTCCTATTTCCATTCAAAAAATGCAAAAATATGTAGTGATTGCAGATGATTTAAATAAAAATTCTACTATCAAAGTTGGTAAAAACACAGTAACCAATACTACTTCACTACTCACAAAGATGAAGTTTATTGGTAGCTTGTCAGATCATGATATTACTATCAGTGCAGCCACTCCAACTGATAAAGCAATGTTATCACATATTCGAGTATTTGCAGTTACAGACGATGAATATGCAGAATTCGATACATTGACTGACCAGCAAATTAAAAATAAATACCCACATACTGACGCTCACGACTATTTCGAATTAGATTTTCTAGATACAGCTGGAAAAATTAATTATATAGATATGTGGGAATTAAGTGATGTTAATAAAAAGAAATTAGATAAAGGAACTAAAATAGAAGATATTATTTATACACCTTATAAGAAATATCTAGCATTCCTTAATAAATACAAAGCTAATTTCACTCGAATGAAGGTTGAATTACTTGATAACTTCGCTAAAGTAAGCGGAGATCCAACAATTAACTTCAGACCACTTCGGGATAAAACAACGATTTTATTGCAAAAATTCAACCTACTTTTACAGAGTTTATCATTCGGTGACAATATGAAAAAGTATCAGTGGGCTGACTTACAACCATATAATCACCAAGTTTTATCAATCAAAGAGGAAACTGCGAAGCTTTTACCAGATTTGATCAATTTCGTTAAACTGAATTCGAATAAGATTGATTTAATTTCAAACTTAGCTAACAGTAAAATTACAGTTTATAACTTTGGTGATAAACCTGTTTACCCTACTTTTACATTTGAGTCAACAAATGGCTCAGATATATTAGTAAGAAACTTAGACACCAATCAACAAACAATCATCAGTGATAATCTTGCTGGTGAGACAATCACTATGATTGGTGCAAGCGAACAAATTTATTCTTCTCGACCAGCTCCATATTTTAAATATGACGCACATGACGATAACTTTATCAGATTGGGTGTTGGAAGTAACGATTTAGAATTCGCTGGCAATTTCAAACTGAAAATTAAATATCAATTTGTATTACTATAAAGAGTCACTTTTGTGGCTCTTTTATATTTGAGTTTTTAAGAATATAAGGAGGAAACAAAATGACTTTAAATAACCATTTTGCATATACATTTGAGGAGAGACCTACCCCAAAATTATGGCTTTGTAAACCAGATGGAACTAGAATTGAAAGAATTGCAGATTTTTCAAAACTTGGTGGAACATTCAAATTCACTAATGTGAACACTTTACATTTTGATTTGCCATTGCAAGTATTTAGTGAAGATACTAAGCAAATTGAAAGAAATAAAGTAGTTGATTTAGTAAAAAATAAATACTTAATTGATTATAGATATAACGGATATAGAGATATCTTTGTAATTGATGATATTAAAAAATCTGCTAATGACTCTGATTTTATTACATTAAATTTAGACTCAAGAGCGTCTGAATTAAATAAGAAAGCTGCAAATGAAATTGAATTATTAGGTTCTACTATCCCTCAAATGATGAACAAAATCTTATCAGTTTATGCTCCACTATGGAAACTTGGACATGTTGATGGAAAAATTATTGATGTTAAACGTGAGTTAACTGGTTCTAATACAACTGTTAACGCTCTTATTGATAATATTTGTTCTCTTTTTGACGCAGTTGCTATTTATAACAACATTAATAGAACAATAAGCTTCTATCATAAAGACAATGTTGGTACTAATCGTGGTTTAAGAGTTAGGGAAAATAGTTATTTAAAATCATTTGAAGATCAATTTGTATCAAAGGATATCGTTACTAGATTATATCCATTTGGTCAAAGTGGTTTAACAATTCAAAGTGTTAACCCAGCTGGCTCTTCTTATATTGAAGACTTCTCTTATTTCATGTCACCATTCAAACGTGATAATAACAGAAATGTATTACAACATAGTGATTATATGTCTGATGAATTATGTCACGCTTTGTTAGATTATCAAGAGTTCTATGCTAGTAAGAAGGATCAAGCTGGCGAATTATCTAAACAATATAGTGCACTTCTTAAAGAGCATTCACAAGAAGTCTTTAGATTAAATCAATTAAGTGCTACACTTCAACGATTAAACGAACGTGTTGAATTAATTAAGCCTAAATCAGAATATATTGACTTAGGAACAAAGATTAAAAATTTCAAAATCAATGTACCTAAATCTTCATATTATTTAATCATGATTAGAAATGATGGTAGTTTTGCTAGAATTAAATTTAATAACAAACAGTATGATATTCCGAGTGGTGAGTGGTTGTATATCAAACTTAAAACTGGTAAGTTTAATGACGCTACTAAGTTTGAGAAACAATTAGAATACCCTCTTGAAATATTAAGTGCAAACGCTAATTTAAGAGTGGTATATACTCGTTCTTCTGAAGGAGATTATGAAGAAGAAGATACTAAGACAATCGAAGAAAAATACAACTTAGAAAAATATAAAATTTTAGTAAAAGATCAAGAAAAAGTAGTCGCTTCAATCGAAAGACGATTAAAAGCTTTTGAAGACCAAAAAGCAAGTGTAATACGTTCAATGAATGCAAAGAATTTCTTATCTGAAAAACTTTATAATGAACGTGAGTTATATGTTTTTGAGTCTGTTTGGACGGAAGAAAATCATACAGACGCTCAAGAATTATATGATGACGCTGTAAAACAAATGAAGGAACAAAAGAAAATCAATAGAACGATTACAGTTGATTTAGTTAACTTCATTCAATCGCTTGACCATAAAGATGATTGGGATAAATTAAATGTTGGAGATAAAGTTGTTTTCCAAAACAAAATCTTCAATACTAAAATCAAAGCCTATATCACTGAAATGCAATTAGATTTCCAAACTAATCAAGTAAAAATTACTATTAGTGATATTTTTGATTACAAAGATTTAGACACAATCATCGCTGAAAAATTAGCCCAAACTACCTCTACTTCTTCTCAAGTTGATTTCCATAAACAACAAATTAGAGAGCAAACCGGAAGAATTACAGATATGACTCGTCTTATCGAAGGTGAGTGGGACGCAAATAAAAAGCGTGTGATGGCTGGTAATGAAACAGTTGATATTGGTTCACATGGTGTTAAAGTCATTTCAAAAGAGAACCCTAACGAATTCGTAATCATGGTTGGTGGCGTAATAGCTATGACTCGTGATAACGGTGAAACATTTAAAACTGGTATTACACCAGAAGGTATCAATGCTGAAATGCTTATTGGTAAAATGATCGTTGGTGAAACTTTAACTTTTGAAAATGAGTCTGGCACAGTTAAATTCGACAAAGATGGACTGTATGTTAACTCTAAAAATTTCCATTTAGTTTCAAATGATGGTGAAGAAAACTACTTCGATAAATTAAAACGTGAAATGTCTGAAAATGCTAAACAACAAACAGACAGAATGTTAGAAGAATATAAAAAAGAAGTTTCACAAACTATTTCTGAAGCTACTGATGTTAGAAACATTGTTGATAATGCAGCAGATATTCTTCAAGCAGCTTTTGCTGATGGAGTTATCACAGATGTTGAAAAACGTTTAATTTCTGAAACTCTTGCTCAACTTGAAAAAGAAAATAGAGAATTCGAAGATAAAATCAATTTAGCTTTAAACCACCCTTACATCACTGAAGAAGATACTATTGAATTAAATAATTCTATCATTGAATATAGCTCAATGTATGAAACTCTTGTTATTTCTATTAATGAAAGTGTTAGTGACAAGATGATCACTCCTCAAGAGTCAGAAGAAATTAATCAAAATATTGTTAACTTCAGAGAAGAAATCAAAGATATCTTATCATTAGTAGAAGAAGTTATCGAACGTACAAAAAATGCTCAACTACAAGCTACATTAGAAGAAGCAAAAGATTATACAACAAGAGTTCGTGACGATATTAAAGATGAATTAAACGACTTAAATAATTCATTTAAATCTTTAAACAGTACAGTTGAAGAGTCATTGAAAGATAATATTTTTGACGCTGCTGAATTAGAAGCTATTAAAACAGTTGTATTAGTAACTAAATCAGAATATCAAGATATTACAAATAGATATTCTTCAATGTCAGTGAATGCAGATTTAAAATCTGAAAGCAAATCAGATTTAACAAAAGCTTATAAAACTTTAGATACTAGCTTTAATGACTTTGTTAAATATATTGATGAAATGACAATGGATAGAATTGCTGATGAGACTGAGAAAGATAATTATAAGAAAAAATATGATACTTTACAAAAGAACTTATCAGATTATATGAAAAAATATGATAATTGTATTTTAGAAATATCTAAAAAGTATTCTAATGACGCAGCAGATAAAGTGTTAGGTGACTTCACAGCTATTGCTACTGAATTACAAAATGATTTCCAAGATGTTAAAGATAATTGGGCTGAATTCAAGCAAACTACTCTTGAGTCATTTAAAGATGGCATAGTAACTGAGGCAGAAAAAGCTCGATTAAGAGTACAATTAGATATGCTTGATCGTGAAAGCATGGATATTGAAGAACGATATAAAAGCTTACTTGCTAATCAATATACTGATACTAATATTAAAAACCGTTTAGCTGCTTCACGTTCTCCTTACCTATCAGCTCATGCTAGTTTAAGGCAAACAATTGAGCAAATAATTACTGATGGACAGGTTGATGAAAGTGAAAAAACTTTAGCCAATAAGTCACTTAATACTTATAACACAACGTTAACTGCTTATTCTAAAGCAATTCAAGAGGCTTTAAATACATTATCACAAATCATCTCATCTGATGTAGCAAGTAAAAAAGTTGAAGAATTCAATGGTGTAATAACTACAATTTCTTCAGACGTTGACACAATCAAGAAACAAAGAGATGGATCAGTAATCACTTATTATTATAGTGGTGTACCTACATTATCTAATGATCCAGCTAAAAGTTGGACTACCAATGACTTAAAAGACTTACATATTAAAGATATGTACTTAGACACTAAATCTGGCTATGCATATACTTTTACTAAGTCTGGTGCTAGTTATTCTTGGAAACCACTTACTGACCAAGTTATTGTTAGCTCATTGAAACAAGCAAAAAATGCACAAGACACAGCGGACAATAAACGTAGAGTTTTTGTAACTCAACCTACCCCTCCTTATGATCAAGGAGATATGTGGACGCAAGGTTCACAAGGAGACATTTATGTTTGTGGAACTTCAAGAGCTACTGGTTCATTCGTAAGTAGTGATTGGGTTAAAGCAAGCAAATACACTGACGATACAGTTGCTAAACAGGCAGCAAAAGATTTAGAAGATTATAAAGTCAAAATGACTAAAGACTTTAAAGATTTAAATGATGGTATATCTACTTTTAAAACTGAAGTAGTTAAAGATTTCAAAGATGGAATTGTAACTGAAGCTGAGAAAACTAGATTACGTGTTCAATTAGATATCTTAGATAGAGAAAGTCAAGATATCGAAGAGAGATATAACAGTATTTTTAACAGTCAATACGCAGATACTCAAGTTAAGACCTCTATTTCTAAAGCACGTTCTACTTATAATACTTCACTTACGAATTTAAGAAACACTATTCAAACAATCATTGAAGATGGAGAAGTAACGTCTAGTGAGAAAACAACTGCTAATCAAACTTTAACTACTTATAATAATGCTTTAACTGGTTATTCAACTGCTATCCAAGAGGCATTAAATAGTATGTCAAAAGTTATTGCTCAAAAAGAAGCTACTAATCAAGTAAATCAATTTAATGAAGTTATCAATAATATAAATACAAATATTACTGATATTCAAAAACAAGTTGATGGTGCAATTGAAACATTCTATTACAGTGGAGTTCCAACACTTACAAATATTCCCGCTTCAGATTGGACAACTGCTAGTAAACGTGAAGCTCATCTAGGTGACTTATATTTAGATACTGCTACTGGTATTGCTTACCGTTTCTTGAAAAAAGGAACAACTTCCCCTACTTATTATTGGTCTGCAATCTCTGATCAAATTATTACAGACGCATTGAATAGAGCAAAAACAGCTCAAGATACTGCCGATGGAAAAAGAAGAGTTTTCGTAAATACACCTGTTCCACCATATGACACTGGTGATATGTGGACACAAGGAGCTAGTGGTGACATCTTAGTTTGTCAAACGCCTAAAGCTAAAGGTGGCATTTACTCAATAAATGACTGGGTAAAAGCTAGTAAGTATACAGATGATACAGTGGCAAATAGTGCTGTTCAACAATTAAACGAATACAAACGTACTAATAATCTTGATATCGCAGACTTAAAGAGAAAAACTAGAGACTTTGAGAAAACAGTTGTAAATGCATTTGACGATAGAGTTATTAGTATTTCTGAGTCCTCAGCTATTAAAGGACAACTTGCTCTACTTAATCATGAAAAAGATAGATTAGCTAGACAGTATGAAAATATAATTGGAAACTCTAATCTTGTTGGAGCAGAAAAAACTAAACTATCTACTGCATATTCAAATATAAATACTAAGCTTAGTGATTTAAGTACCACTATTAATAGTGCAATTGTTGATAATAAAATTGTTGACGCTGAAAGTAAGTCTGTAACTTCAAAACTTGAATTATATAAAACTTCAGTTAATGAATATCAACTTGCTTTTGATAACGCTCTAAATTCAATTATTAGAGAAATCGCCTCTTCTCAAGCTAAAGATAGATTAGACGAATGGAAACGTACAGAATTTAGTACAGACTCAGACGGTATTATTGAAAGAGTTGCTGGTGCTAAGTTTGACTCAAAATGGACTGACACTTGGAGAGATACAGTTAACCCAGCTATTTCAAAAGTTCAAAGCTCATTAAATGATACTAATAATAAAATCAATGGTTTAAAAACTGGTGGGGTTAACTTACTTCAATCGTATCGTGAAGAAACTAAAGGTGTTATTGATCCAAATATCACTAGCACTAAAAAAGCTGTGTTTGATAGAATGTGGGCTTTACCAATTTATAAACCTGATTATTTCAGAAGATATTTGCAAACTGATACTGAGTACACTATTTCTTATGAAATTCAAATCAACAACTTTAATGGAGCAGAAACGTTAAAAGGTCGTTCTTATGGAATGTTGTTATATGATTATACTGACAGAAAAGTGCTATCTAGTTTTACTGTTGAATTTTTGCCTGTGACACCTGACGAGACACTTGTTGGTAAGAAATTTAAGGTAACTAAAACTTTTACTACACCTTCAAGTTTTGAAAACGACTTAAACTTTTTAGCTTACGCTGGATATGGTGATGATAAAGACGGTGTTCGTGTTTATCCTTCAGCAACTATCTCTAATTTAAAACTAGAAACTGGTAATATCGCTAGTGATTGGACACCCGCTCCAGAAGACAGTGAACAAACTATAATTGGTATAACTTCTGAACTAAAAGATTTCAAAAAAGACACTGAAAAATTCATAAAAGATGGTTCAGTATCATTAGCAGAAGCTAAATCAATCACTACTCATATCAAAACCCTTACTAAAGAGCGTAAAGATATTGACGCTAAATTCAACTCTTATATTGGTAATAATTCAATTTCTCCAGAAAATATAAAAGACTTAAAAAATTCTAAAGCTACTTTTGATAATGCCTCAAACTCTTTGAAAAGTATTATTGAGTCAGCTTCAAATGATAGAGAGATTGATACCACTGAGAAGAAAAATATCGAAGCTCAATTTGATAATTACAATACAGCAGTCGCTAATTTGAGAACAAGTTTTGAAGCTGCTAACGACTCAATCAGTAGTGGTAAAATTAGTAATATTAGAGTAGCTGGACGTAACCTACTAAAAAGCTCGCACGAAAGTATTGAGAACACTAACTATAATATAGCCAGATATTTTTTAACAGATAATATCCCAGAAGGTACAGAAGTAACTCTTTCAATGAAAGGTGAATTAGGTAGTGATAGACAATACTTTTCTGCTTTTAATAGTGGCGGCAGTGTTAATTTAGTTCCTTTGACAAACAGTATGAAAAACTCAGATGGTATTTATATTAATACTTTTGAATGGAAAATTAAGACTGCTAAAAATGAATTTGTGAATGTTTATCAAGCCCCTAATACTTCTTCTAGTGCTAGTTCTATTGAATGGATCAAACTAGAATATGGTAATACGTTTACTGGTTGGTCTCCAGCACCAGAAGATAGTAACTATAAATTATCTCAATTTGACACAACTTTAGACAAAATCGGAAAAGATTACGATACTTTCAAAAAAGACTTTGATAGCTTTTCTACTGATGGAGTAATTAACGCAGCCGAATATAAAGCTATTGAGTCTCAACTTAATATTCTTAATAAAGAAAAAGCTGAAATTGATAGTAAATATGACGCAATCTTCAAAAACGAAAAGATTTCTACTGTTGCTCAAAATAATTTGAAAGTAGCAAAATATAGTTTTGATACAAATTCAAATGCATTAATCAGTAATATCAATAAAGTTATTACTGATAAGAAAGTTGATAACACTGAACGCCCTACTATCAATGCTTCATTTGTTAACTATTCTAAAGCTTTAAGTACATTAAGAACTAGCTTTGAGGCGGCATTAGACTCAATTAGCACAACTAAAGTTGATGATTTGAGTCAGTCTACTTCTAAAGAAATTCAAACGGTAAAAAATACACAAACTAATTTCAAGAGAGACTATGACAATTTTGTAAGAGATGGAGTATTTACAAAAGCCGAAGTTAAATCTTTAGAAACAACAATTAAATTAATCAACAAAGAAAAAGCTGATTTGGATAGTAAATATACTGCTGTTTCTACCAACCCTTCGGTTAGTGCATATGCCCTTTCAACTCTTAGAACTATAAAATCAGCTTATGACAGTTCATTATCTACTTTGACTACTGCTATCAACAATGTAATTAGAAAAAAAGATGTAACTGATACTGATCGCTCAAATATCGAGAATTATTTCAATACATATTCAACTGCGATTTCAAATCTTAGAACTGCGTTTGAAAATGCTTTTGACTCAATTAGTACAACTAAAGTAGACAATATTGAAATCGGTGGGCGTAATTTAGTATTAAACAGCGACCAATTAATCATAAATAAAAATTATATGATTAATGAGTATAATTTATCTACAACTATTAAACCTAACACTACTGTTACAGTTTCAATCAAAGGTGAATTAGGTCAAGGTAAGAGTGCATTCGCTGTTTATAATACTAATGGAAACCCGGGAAATCGTATAGCTGCATTAGATACTCAGAATTCGAAAGGTATATATACTGGAACATTTAATTGGGTAGCTGATAGTTCTGCTACCAATGATAAAATTCGTGTATATACATTTTATAACGGTGTTACTGGAGTAGACTCTACTATTGAATGGATAAAATTAGAAATCGGTAACAAAGCAACGGACTGGTCTCCGGCACCAGAGGACACTTCTACTGCTTTACAAGAATACAATACTCGTATCTCTTCAGCAGAAACATTCATTGAGAAAAACAAAGATAAGATTTCTCAAATTGCTACAAAAACTGATGTTGACGCTTCACTTAGCAAAGTAGCTACTTATGAAACTCAATATAGCGTCTCAAGTGGAAGTAACTATCAAATTCCTCTTCAAGAATACAATGGATCATTCTTTACTGATAACTATACTTATGAAGTTGTTGCTAAAAATAATTCTTTAAGTTCTAACAATGTAGCAACTGCTATATTCGTAAGTAAAGGTTCAAACAATGGTTATGAACTAGTTGAATTAGACAATATGTCTAAAACTGGTGCTAACCCTAAATTTGTATTAGATAGTAAAGGTAGACCTTCTATTTCTACATTCTCCCCTCAATCTGCTACTCAAGATATTTCAGTTATTTATACTAAGTATTTAGGTAGTGCTTCAGCAATCAACACAACTAAATCATTGATCGAACAAACTGCTAGTTCTATTGAATTACAAGTTAAGAAACTTACTGCCGAAACTGAGTATAACAACATATTATTAAATTCAGACTTCTCTTCTGGTTGGGAAGGTTGGATATATGTTGATCCTCAGTATAGTATTGTTGATAAAAATACTTTTGGTATCACTCTTCCTGACCCAATCACTAATAAAAATAAGAAATATAATACAGTTAAAATGACATACAATAAAAATACAAATTACCCTTCTGTATTTTCTAATTTTATTTCTGTTGGAAAAGGTCAAGAGGTAGCTATTGGTGAACATTTAACACTAACTTGTTATGTCTATATTCCTTCTTCATCTAAAGGTAAATTAACTGGTAACATATATATTGAATTCGCTGGTTACTATGAAAAAGACCAAAAATCAAACCCAATGATTGCTAGACATGAAATATTACCTAAAGATTTTGAATATAATAAATGGTTCAGAATGACAGCTAGTACTGCTATTCCTTCTACTAACTCTGAGGGTAAAAAAATCAATTATATTAGAGCTTGTTTACGTTATGACGGTAAAAATCAAAGCGTAAATAATAGTGCTATATTCTATTATGCGTTACCTCAATTAGAGCGTGGATCAAAACCAACCGAGTGGTCGTTATCAAGACTTGACGTATTTAGCACTGAACAATTGGCAGCTAAGATTGCCTTAAACCCAGAGAGTGTGGATATTATCGCAAGAAATATTGATTTCAATACTGACTCAATGAAGATTTATAATTCTAACGGTACATTAAACATTTCTGGAGATACTTTAACAATTAGTAACAACAATAGTTCTAATGAAGTAATTATAAATCCAAAAGGTTTTACACTTAAAAAAGATGGTGTAGTTAAGTTTAAAAATGGACTAGACACAAGCGATTATAGTGTCCAAGCTTATGAACCACAGTTTAGTTCATGGAATAATATTATAGCTACTGATCCCGCTGCTAAGAGTAAGTATAATTACATTCGACATATTGAGCCGGGGATGAATGGTTATTACACTATAAATACTGGTGTTTACAATTTTGCAGTACAACACAAACAACTATTAGAGGTAAATAATACAAAAAATGCGAGAGTTAACAGGTATACATATCTTTACAACAAAAGGTATTTAAAAATACAAATGTCTGCTTCTTCTCAAGGTAAAAGTAAGCTTTATATAATATTCAAGACAAAAACTGGAGATACTACACTCCATCAAGAAATAGTTAGTTCTAGTTCAATGGTATACCCAGATATAACAATTGACTTACAGGCTAAATTAGGTTATCCGCCTAACAATTTGCCAGACTTTTTTGAATTACAAGCTGGTATTGCCTATGGAGAAAATAATTCTATTGATGGTTTCTTTAGAATTAGACGTATGGCAATGACAGATACACCAAATGCGGAGGTTTAAAAATGGAAATCATAAAAACTTATGACTCACTCATTAATTTAGAAAATGGAGATTATTATACGGATCGCTATGTATTAGCTGTTCCATACACTTCTATTGATGAGGATGGAAAGATATCCGGTGATTACTCTTTTGGCTCAACCTTTCACACGGTTGTTCCTTGTGCTACTTTAATTATTGACGAAAATACGCATAATCAACTAGAAAGTTTAAGACTTAAAATTATTGATGGCGTATATAAATTAGTAGCACCAGACGGTTATAAATTCATAACTATTGAAGATAATGAAAGCGAAGAAGACCGTGAAATTCGTGAATTAGAAGAAATGTTAGCAAAATTAAAATCGAAAAAAAGGAGTTTAAATAATAATGAATGAAAATGATTTAAATATACAAATACAAAGATTACAAGCACAAAATGAGAAGTTATCAACTGTTGTTGGAAATCAAGCAAATTATATTGCTGAGCTTGAAGTGACGAATGAAATGTTGTTATCTCAAATTCAAAATAATGATGAACAAGAAGCTCAAGGTTAATACCTTGAGTTTTCTTATGTAGAATACAAGGAGTGTTTTAATTGTCATATTTTAATAATGTCTATACGTTAAAATTAGATATCAAGCAACAAAACCCTAACCCAGTAATTCGTATTGTTCAATATGACTCAGCTGTTTTTAAAATAGAGTTATATGATAATGGACGAAAAATAGATATCAAAGATGGCGAGAGATTTACAGTTAGTGTAGAACATGAGGCTACTGGTGAAACTCATTCTGGTATCGCTAAATACGATGGTGAACAATTTGTTGTTTATGATTTAAGAAAAGCTGATATGAAAAATATTGGTACATATAGAGCAAGATTTGCCTCTTATAAAGATAGAAACCGTGTTTCTTCACTAATGTTCAGATATGAAGTTTATGAAGATTATGAAACTGTTGGAGACGCTAGTGAATTAACTATGCTCCAAGAACTATTCCAAGAAGTTGAAGAAGTTGGAAGAGTTACACAACGTCAAGGTGAATATGCTGAGGATCGTGGAGATTATGCTAATGCAGCTGGTGACTATGCAAACCGTGCTGGAGACTCTCAGATTATGAATTGGCTACCTTACGTTAAGACCTTAGCTGAAAGAAATAAACTATATCCAAACCCGGAAAACGGCGATACTGTTTATGTTATTGATGAAAATAAAGTATTCAGGTATGACGGAATTGACGCATTAGACTGGGAAGCAATTTCTGGATATGACACTTCAGTTATTCAAGACATTTATAATACTAAAGAAGATAAAACAGTTGTTGCTAAATTAAGAGAAGATTTAAATTCATTAACTATTGGTGCTAGAAACTTACTCACAGGTACAGATTTCGAAAAACCTATGAATTTAAAATATACCTCACCTACCTTTACTTTCACTCAAAATAAATCAGACTCATCTATGACATTAGCCCCTACTGATAAATACGTTTCAACTTCTGCTGTATACTTTGATTTAGAAAAAGAAGCTCTCGAAAATAATTTCTTTACCCTTTCATTTAACGTAAAAGTATTAAGTGGTAGTGCTACACTCAAGTTTAAAGTTGGTGACGCTGCTTATTCTGAGCCTGTTACTGTAAAAGCTTCATCTAATTACCAACGTGTAGTATTAACTGCTTCAACTCAAGATTTAAAAACGAATAAAACTAACCTTTTATTGCAAACTACAAGTGCTATTGCCATTGAAAAAGAAAGCTTTAAAGCAGAAATCGGTAATAGAGCAACTACTTGGACACCTTCTTATCTAGATGTAAAAACAAAACTGGATGACTATGGTACTAGAATTAAAGGTTTAGAAGTTGAAATGAACACAAACGTAGTTAAGAAATCGGTCTATGAAGCTGATAAATCTAAAAATGAAGAGAAGCTCAGTAAGATTATACAAGACGCTAATAGTTTAACATCTATCGTTTCTAAGAAAGTTGATAAAGGTCAAGTTAAATCTATGATCAACCAAACTGCTGAACGTATCAAAATTAAAGCAAGTAATATTGATTTTGATGGAGTAGTTGTATTCAAAAACAGAAACAATAAGATTGATCCTAACGCTTTTGTAAGAATTAACGGTGGAGAATTAACTGCTAAAGGTTACTACCGAAGAGTATGGCGTGATGGTAAAGCTCGTAACCGTGTTCAAGTTGTTCAACTTACAGACGGAATGCTAAGAATTTCCGATCCAAAAGGTGACTTAGTTGACTCAACAAAAGATAGAGACTATCGCTATGATATTGATGTTAATGGTAAGAGAGTTTATAGTACAGTTCGTTCTCTTTACTATTCTTCAGATGGTGTCTCTACTTACCGTGACGGTTCTGGTAAAGCATTTAATAAAGAAGGTAAAGTAGTTTCTTCTGGTACTATCGAATTCTTCTCACATGAATATTCTAGAAGTCGTGGTTTAACATTATATTCTGCTGGTGGTGCAATTGGTTTACAAGCAGCTAACAATGCTATTCATATTGACGCAGCGGCTACTTTATATAATCGTTCAAGACAAGCTAATGTAATCATTCGACCTCATGAGAACGTTCGTAAAGGTATCAACGACTTCAAATTTGGTATTAGTGCTGATAATACAGGTAGACTTGTTTATGGTGATGAAAGTAAACGTTTAGGTGTAGGACTTAGATTTTCTAAATCATCTAAAAACAAAGTAATTACAGGTATTGACTCAACTGGACGTGCTAGTTCAGATGTACGTTTGGAAATTGGTGAAGTAAGAGCTAACAAAATTTTATCAAGAGATGGTAAGGAAACAGTTTACTTCAACAATGCTGGTAGTGGTAACTTAACTCAATCAGCTACTTTACGTGCTGGCGGTATCAAAACTAATGCAACTAACTTCTATGTTGGTGTACGTGGTGAACTACGTGTTACTAATACTAGAGGTGCTAACTTTGGTAAAGGTATTGGTTACATGCCTGTAAGAGCAAGTAAATTTAACTCTGTATCTAGTAGAAAATATAAAACAAATATTAAAGATTTAGAAATTAATTCTTTAGATGTTTTGAATTCTACTGATATTAAACAATACAATCTTAAATCTGATTTAAATGACGGTATCGACAAAGTTAAATATGGTGTGATCCTTGAAGACTCTCATGACGCTTTAAAAGAAGGAGACGCAATTGACGTTTATACTATGACTTCTATCCTTTGGGATGTTGTTAAAAAGCAACAAAAAGAAATCGAGCAATTGAAAAAATAATCTCTAAGGTGGCTATTTATTAGTCACCTATCTTCTTTATAAGGTGGTGATAACCATTAGAAAGCTAAATGAGTTAAGAGAACTGTTCAAGAAAAACTTGTTACAGTTAAATATAGCCACAATTGGTTTTGATGTATTAATCATAAGTACAAGTATAATTGGTATGATCAAATCAATAGAATGGATCAATAAGAACACTAGTGAATTAAAAAATGCTTCTATATTCTACTATAATATCTCTGAAGTTGTTGATATACAGATAATGGGATGGTTGCTTTTAGTATCATGTTTCTTATTATTAATTTCAGTATTCATTAGAACACCAAATGAATTCAGACTTATGATTTTAGGTGGCTTGGTATCAGGCTTAGTTTATTTTGCATTTGGCATTCTTGCAGTGGATAACGCTTCTTTATACGCAACATATTACAACAATCTTATCAATGGATGGGTTCAAATAATAATAGCAGGAATGGGTGCAATTGGCATATGGAAAACGAAAGTATAATCGAGGTGCAATTATCTGGTATTAAGGAAGATGTAACAAAACTACAAGAAGATCATGACAAAACAAAAGAGCGTCAAGATAAACTTGACACTAAAATTGAAAAAACTTTAGATAGAATGCAAAAGTATCAAGATATGAACAATGAAAAGTTTTTACAATTAAGTATAAACAATGCTCAAATGTTAGAGATGACTAAAAATGTAGAAAAGAATACTGAAAGAACTGCGGATATCATGGAGAGAATGGTTGAAGACGATAAAGAAACAAAGGCTTCAATTGATAAAAAGTTTGCAGAAGTCGATGACGATATTAGTGACTTGAAATCAGAAATTCATACTAAAATCAATTCTATTGAGACTACTAGTATTAGTGAAGATGGAGAGTCGAGAATATCTGGTAAGACTTGGGGGACAATTTTGATTGCCCTTTTTGCACTTATGGAAACAATGATTAAGGTAGTAGCTCCCCTACTAGCTCCGTTAATCACAAAATAAATTTAAAGGAGATAAGATATAATGATTAAACTTGATAAAGGATCACTTGTTAGAGGTGTTTTAGGTTTGCTTGCTTTCGTAAACGTAGCTTTAGAATTGTCTGGTCATAACCCTATTCCTATTGATGAAGGTGCAATTAATACATTTATTACTCTAGCCTTCTTAGGTGCCACAACTATTCTTGGCTATTATAAGAACTTCAATGTAACTCAAGAGGCACATATTGCTCAAGCTAACTTAAATGCTTTGAAACAACAAAAGAAATACGCACAAAACACAGGCGGAGTAATCTCAGCAGCTATGGCTGATGAAGATAGTCTTCCTAACAAACATTTAGATCAAACTATTTAATCTAAGCCGAGTTATCTATTAACTCGGTTTTAATTAATAAGGAGTGCAATAATGAGAAGAAATTTAATTAATAATTATCGTTTCTTAGATTTCCCACAAGAGACTTCTATTGAAATTAAGCAAGGTGACTTTACTCCTATCACTGTTAAATTAGACTCTACTGAGACGATTAAAGATGATGGTAAAGACGCAAAAGTTATCTTAATCAACACTGACAATGAGAAAGTTTTTGAAACTAGCGTACCAGCAAAAAATAGAATTATCGAGTTTGCTATTAATAAGAACTTACCTAAGGGAAGATACTTTTTAGAGATTGTCTATAATCAAATGAAGTTCCCTTCTAGAGATTATAAAACTATCATCATTAATGGTTCAGCTTCACTAGGTAGTTTAAAAGAAATTAACATTATTAGTGAGGATGACGTTAAAAATAGATTTATCTCTGAAGCTAAAAAAGAATTATCAGCAGATATTGATCAACTAGTTAGTGAAAAACTTAATAAGTACGTCACTGAAAATCAAGAAGATTTAAAAGGTCAATCTATATCTATTGCTAGTCATGAATTCGATAAGAATGGTAATTTAAATATAACTTTTAGCGATGAAACTTCTATTCAAATACCTAAAGGTCAAGATGGTCGTAACGGTGAAAATGGTAGAGATGGTTTGAACGGAAGAGATGGTCAATCTACAACTACTATTACCGAGCGTGGAACAAGCGATAATCGTAACGGTGTGTTTATTCGTACTTACAAGGTTGATCATGAAGGTATTAAACAAGATTTAATAAGTGAAACTTTTGTTTCTGATGGAAGAGATGGAAGCAACGGTCAAGACGGTAAACAAGGTAAAAATGGTAATGACGGTCAAGATGGTCATTCTGTCAATGTTGATCATGTTGAATATGATGAAGATGATAATACAGTTATACATTTCACAGATGGAAAATCTGCAATTATCAAAAAAGGTATTCAAGGTGAACGAGGTGAAGATGGTCTCAATGGTAACGATGGTATATCAGTGAGCATTAAGAATATTGAAACAGACAACTCTGGAAACAAAGTTGTAAACTTCACTGATGGAAACTCAGTAACAATACCTAAAGGTGAACGTGGACTTGATGGCAAAGATGGCACTAACGGAAAATCATTCACATATTCTGACTTTACTCAAGAACAATTAGAAAGTTTAAAAGGTAAAGACGGAAATGATGGTAAGCAAGGTGCTGACGGTAAATCAATTACTATTGAAGAAACTACAACTAATAATCAAGGTGATAAAGAAGTACGCTTCTCTGATGGTACTACTCTAGTTATTCCAAAAGGACAAAATGGACAAGATGGAAAACAAGGAGAAGCCGGTAAGAATGGTGAGAATGGAACTGATGGCCAAGACGGAAAATCAGTAACAGTTACTTCTGAACGTGGAAAAGATGATGAAGGAAACAGTGGAATAAAATTCACATTTTATCATGAAATTGATGGTGAAAAAACACAGGTAATAACGTCTTCTTTCATACGTGATGGAAAAGATGGTAAAGATGGTAAATCTTTTTCTTTTAGTGATTTAACTGAAGAAGATTTTAAAAAGATTTTAGATTACGGAATTAAAAATAATTACTTTAACTCTAAAAGTGAAACTGATTTTTTAATCAGTAATAACCCACCTTTAGATAAAAATAAAATTTGGATAGATACAGGAGTCGATGAATAATGAACGCAATACCTAAAATTTATGATGAAGAAAAAAACGAATGGGTTGAATTAGTAACTAAACCTATTGCTGAAGAAGTTGTAAGAATTATGGAAGACAATTTCATGAAAAATAAAGGTCAAATTAAGTTATTAAAATTACCATATGGAAAATATTATAAAGAACAAGATGTATATGAATATACATATTATATGTTCTATAATTCTAAAGTATCACAAAAAGTTGTTGATGAAGCATATGGAACACTAAAAGGATCAGTTCAATATGTATATGACTCGCTACCAGAAAAAAGAGAATTGACATACAATGATTTAAAACAAGAATATTCTTTCCGTGCTTTTGAAAAGGCTATATTAGGGTTTAATGTGCTTTATCAAGATGAATTTGGTAGTACAGCAGTTGTTCATAGTAAAGATGTTAGTGAATTAGAATTGTATAATGTGATAGGTTCTTATAACTTCACAGTATCTTATATCTTCAATGATAACCCGATAGAAAAAAATCAATTCGTACACAAGGCATATTAATTAAATATAAGTTACATACCCAAACAACTAAATCTAAATAAAATTACAATTTTATCTTAAAATATCAAACAAGAAATAACATATAAAAATCTCAAGAACTAGTTAACGCTAGTTCTTTTTTTTATTACATAAATTTAACTAAGGAGTGTTGTTCTTTGAAAACTCAAAAACAAGTTGCTGAAAGATTACGTGCTTACGTTAACGGTACTGTTGATAGTCCATATCGAGTTAGAGATTGGACTCATTATGATGATGATTTTGGAACAATGGAACCGGGCTGTATTGATGTTGATCGTAGCTTCCATGCTCAATGTATGGATCTCGTAATCGACTATTGTTTATGGATATCTGATAATCAATTTAGAATTCGTGGTAATGCAAAACAAGCTATCGACAACCCTCTTCCAAAAGGCTGGAAAATTATTCGTAATGAAAGAGCCACAGTGCCGAAACAGGGCTGGATAGGTGTTAATACAAGCACATATTATGGTCATATTTGGCTCGTTGATAAAGGTGCTACTCAAATGACTATGCCTGTTATTGAGCAAAACTGGAATTCGTTAGCGAACTTAAAACCAAAACGTAGACTTGATTACTACTATGGTTGTACTCACTTTATCGTTCCGCCAATTAGTTCAAATAATGCTATTGTGAGAGCTGCTAAGAACGTTTTACCTAGTCCTAAACCTATGAAAGTATTACTTGTAGCTGGACATGGTAAAGGTGCTTATTCAAACGATCCTGGTGCAGTAAATACTGAATTAGATATTTGTGAAAGAGACTTTGTTAGACTAAAAATCGTTCCTAATGTTGCTAAGTATCTTAGACAAGCAGAAGTTAATGTACAATTGTATGGTGGTTCTACTATGAACCAAGACATGTATCAAGACACTAAATATGGTGTTAATCTTGGAGATACTAAGAGATATGGAATGTACTGGGCTGCTCGACAAGGTTTCGATCAAATTGTCGAATTCCATTTGGACTCAGCTGGCTCACAAGCTTCTGGTGGCCATGTAATTATTGATAATAACGTATATCAAGATAAGATTGATGAAAGACTTCATAAAGTTATTGATAAATATGTTGGTACAATTCGAGGTATCGACAAACGTGACAACCTATTGAATGCTAACGTATCTGCTGAGCTGAACCAAAATTATAGATTGGTTGAATTAGGTTTCATTACTAATAAAACTGATGTAAGAAATATTGAAAAACATCTTGAAGATTTCACTAAAGAAATGGCTGAAGCTATTGCTGGTAATGTTATCGGTAATAACTTAGGTTCACAAGATGTGAAACCTTCTACTAAAAAAGGTAACGAACCTAAACCTTCTAAGAAAAAACCTAAACCTCAACAAATTGAGTGGAAGTGGTCTGGCACTTTCTACCCTAATACATTGATCAAAGTTAGAAGAAACTGGGGGCTTAACGGTGAAGAAGTTCCTAGAAAATTCTGGCTTAATGGAGAAAAAGACTGGGTATATATCCATTCAGTTATCAAAGACACTAAGAATAAATTATGGTGGGCTAAGATGACTTATCCTCAAAACAAGGAAATTAAATACTTCTATTGTGCTTTAGGTAAAATCACTGATAAAGAAGCCAAAATTAAAAAAGAAAAAGAATTATATGGTAAAATTAAATGGAAGTAATAAATTAGAGTTATTATAATTTATCCCCTCTGACTATTTTAAATAGTTGGAGGGGAATTTTTTTTGTGCATATATCTTATACTAGCTTTAAATTTATTGTTTGTGCCATCAAACAATTAGTTACTATCGTACTTGTTTGTAAATCAGTTAGTCTTATAGTATAAGAACCTTCTTTAGTTCTTATAACGATCATTACATCTTCAATTTTTTCCGTCTCGATATCTGGAATAATTAGTCCTTGTGCAGCTTTACCAATAAAATCTACGTTCATCTCCATTCAAACTTTGTCCTCCCAATTATGCTATAAACGTAGTAAAAATGCGAAACTATTTGTAACTATGTAAACTCTTTTTGATAATTAGTTGATAATTCTTAAATAAATAATAAGAACTCGTACAAGAAAAATAAATAAGTTATTTAACTTATTCTAAAGCAAAATGTTTATATAATTACTAATGTCATTAATTCGTTTCCCAATTATAATTACTCTTATTTATATTTCTTAAAATAATAATACAAAAATAAATATATCACGATTATAATATTTATAGTATAAGTAATATTTACATAAAATTTATAAAAGTATCTTAAATGTAGCAAAAGTATTTCTTTTATTCAAAATTTTTATGTTTTTTAAACATTTCTTTTTCAAACATTTATATTTCTTTAAATTGTATATTAAAATCTTTTGTACTTTTTATAACTATTGTTCTCCCCTCTTCATTAGCTCTAAGAACTGTAACTACGTCAAAAATATTTTCATTAGAAAATTGTAGCAACTCCTCTTCTGTGAAATCTCTCTCACCTTCAATTACAATTCGATATTTTTTCATAGTACATCATCCTTTCGCAAAATTTAAATATGAGAACGTTTGTTCGGTATTTATATTAAGTTATTATTAGAGCGATGTCAACAAAAACAAAAAGCTCAATGGTAAATAACCAGAGAGCTTACTAGATATTTGTTCTACTATGACTTATCTTCCACCAAATATTCTACTGGAATTTTGCTAAGTATTAAGTCTTTTGATAGTTGTTCGTCATATTTAATAATAATTAGTTTCACATCATTTTGATCGCAAAGTTGTTGCTTACGTTTATCTCTAGCTTGTTGTTTCTTTAAACTTTCTTCTCCTCCCCAATGCTCAACTGGTTTATAGTGTTGAATACCATTATACTCAAAGCCTAATTTTAATTCTGGTATATAAATATCTATTTCTAAACCTTCAAGGAAATTTGGTCTACAATGACGTTCGCACTCATAATCTTCAAATATATCTTCGACAATTCTGAACATCATAGTTTCAGATATCCAACCTTCTCCTATCTTAGCTACACCATATTCTTCTCTCAGAATATTTTCAGCTTCTTTTCCATAGATATCGTTTCCTAAGTCGTTTTCTATTTGAACTTGATCAATATACCAACCATGATACTTTCTAAATTTACTATCATTGCTTGAATATATACGATTAGGAGTTGTTTTATTACATCTAAAGCAGATATTATCTTTGAATTGAATGTCATCAACTATATCGGTATTATCATCATTTAGATAAGCTTTAATAACTGGAGGTAAATATTCTTTTACATTTAGTTTATTTACTTTTAATTTATGTAAAGCTTTTTTAGTACAACTACACATATATGGCTCTTGATCGAATGAGTCTCTAAATGCAAAGAATTTTGTTTCATGCTCTAATGGATAATAAGTTATATGCGCTCTATTGTCATCATTTAATACAAAATCAAAACTATCTCCATAGCTATAATTTAATATTCTCTTAATTCTATTTTCGGTATGTGATACAAATTCTCTATATTCAATTAAATATTTTTGGTATAGCTTCCCTTCTAAATAAATTTCTTTATTTTTCCAATTCTTAATTAAAAAGAATATGTTTTCAATGTCATCTCTATGTTCAAGATATTCCATATCGCTAGTTACTTTTATACTATATTTATTATCTTCAAATTCAAAGTTATCGAAACGCTTCATTAAATTGATCGCAGTCTCGAAATACTTCGATTTACTTTTAGATATTGTAATTCTTAATAAATCTTTTTCTTTATTCAATTCGTCTAACTCATCTAAGTTAGGTTTGTATTGGTTAGGGTTATCTAACAAAAGTCCGTCCAAAGCTCCATAATATTTACCATTTATCTCTACTTCCTCAAAACGATCATTCAAAGGATGTAATTCTGGTCTATTATCTACAAGAGCTTCTTCGATTATATTATGAATATGATTTTGAGTATCTCTACCTCTCTTAATAACATTAGTAATTTCTTTGGAGTCCTTGATAGTCCCAATACTAATGTAATTTGTGAAACTTCTTTTAGTATTACCATAAGTTATTCTAATAGGTTTATTTCCTAAAGTTTCATCTAACTCTACTTGAATAACATCTTTAAAAGGAATTTTATATGCGAAATCTTCTTCTTTATTTACCATATAAATTGAGTCAATTGATAAATAAAATGAACAATATATGTTCCTATAATTATTATTAGAAGCGTACTCAAAGTTACAAACAGTCTTGTAATAAATTTCAGTATTTCCAAATTTCTCTTCTAAAAATTCATCGTTTATTTTTAAGTCATCATATAAGTCCATTTCCTAAATCTCCTAATTTATTAATTATATTATCTTATATTTTACAATATTTTAATTATTAATGAATAAAAAATAACCCCTTGATTAAGAAATCAAAGAGTTATTTTGGAATTTAGATTTTATGGATATGATAATTATAAATTATTTAGAATTAGAAGTACGTCTGAATGCTAATAATGAACCAGCTGCTAATAATACTGAAGCAATGATTGTTACTAAGCCAGCATTAGATTGTCCGCCTGTTTCCGGCAATGCTTGAGCTGTTGATTGAGCTTCATTTGATTGAGTTGATTGTGTATTATTTTCTGGAGTAGAAACATTGTTATCAGTTGCGGCAGTAGTGTTGTTATTTGTAGCTTCGTTGTTTGTTGCTGCTTGAGTATTGTCAGTGCTTTGTGTATTGTTTGGTGCGTCAATTGTTAAAGTTTTGAGCGGGTCGCTAGGTGTATGTGCTTCTATACGACCATCTTTATAAACTTTTGCTACACCGATACCATTGTCTTTTTCACCATAGAACACTACATCATAATAATTACCTCTATCTTTTATACCGTGGTCTTCAGGCTCGATATCTGACCAACCACCACCGATTGAAACTGCTCCAGATTTAGTATAATGAGAACCTAATGTATTTTGAGCATAGTCTCTAATGTTCGAATCATTTACAGTTTGAGCTGCATCTACATTACCTACACCTGTAAATAATAATGCTCCCGCTAATGTAGTTGTTGCTAAAACTTTAGATTTTTTCATTTTAATTTCCTC